>JAAUXT010086847.1_pt1 | contig 20685 bp, 32 predicted proteins | sample 7278171 | NCBI WGS metagenome assembly JAAUXT01 (sample SAMN14350112, study PRJNA611818) | marine sediment metagenome | isolation source: surface marine sediment (1.8m) | place: French Polynesia: Moorea | collected 2018-08 | reverse complement strand
TGGGACTGGGGAAAGGGAAGTGTAGGGTGGGTGGAGATTGAACATTGCAGGTTTCCAGTACCACAAATCAAGGAAAGGCAAATTGGGGAAAGGCAAAGAAACTGGGGAAAGGGAAGTGTGGGGTGGGTGGGGATTGAACATTGCAGGTTTCCAGGACCACAGATGAAGGTAGGGATAAGGGAGGGAAGGTGAAGGGTGTGGGGAAAGGGAAGTTTGTTGTGGGTGGGGATTGAACATTTCAGGTTTCCAGGACCACAGATGAAGGTGGGGGAAGGGGAGGGAAAGTGAATGGACTAGGGCAAGGTAAGTGTGGGATGGGAGGGGATTGAATATTTCAGGCTTCCAGGACCACAAACTAAGTCAGGGGAAGGGGAGGGCATGTGAAGGGATTGGGGAAAGGGAAGTGTGGGGTGGGTGGGGATTGAACATGTCAGGTTTCCAGGACCACAGAAAATGCAAGGGGAAGGGGAGGGAAGGTAAAAGTACTGGGGAATGGGAAGTGTGTGGTGGGTGGGGAATGAATATTTCAGATTTCCAGGATGACACATAAAGGAAGGGGAAAGGGGGTGGGTGAGATGGGAGGGAAGGCATGAGGGGGAGAGTTGGGAAGGGAAGGGTGGAGATCGGAGGGTTGGGTTTGGTATTGGTGGGACAGGAGGAGAAGGGTGGGTATTGGAGGAGTCAGATGCGAGGCAAGGGGCAGGGGTGAGAAAGTTTGGGATGGAGGGTTTGGGATTGGAGGGGTGGGACTGGGATGGGTGGAATGGGAGAGGAAGGCAATGGGTGGAGAGGGAAGGTTTTGGGATGGGATAGGTGGGAATGGCCTGGGTCAGATTAGAGATGAAAGGAAGGAGAGGGGAGGGTGGAGATGGGAGGGTTAGGTTTGGAAAGGGCAGAGGTGGGAGGATTGGGGAGGGAATGGGAAGGGTGGGAATGGGAGGGGACAAGAAGGGCAGGGATGGGAGGGTTGGGGAGGGGAGGGGTGGGAATGGGATATGTGTGGAAAGGAGAGGGTGGGAGACTTGGGGAAGGAAGGGTTTGGGATGGAAGGGAGTGAGAATGGGATGGATGGGATGCTTGGGGAAGAGTTGGGGTGGGAGGGTTGGGGAAGAGGTGAGCGGAAATTTGAAGTTGCAGTTAAGAGGCAGCAACTGTCGCTACTGACAGCTTGAATTTCAGGGAAATTGCACCAAGTGCGAAAGTTCTCAAGTTCAGGTGAGCAAAAGCAGGTGAGTACATGTACTGAAATTTTAGGTTTGCAGGAACACATCCAGGGGCTGGCAACATTTGCTTCAGGGAATACAGCACAGATGTGAACAAAGCTGCATCAGGGAATGAGGGATTCCGAGGCGGGACAGCAATGGCACCCACTGTTGTTCAATACTCAACAACACAGCAACAATTTCAAGATTCAGATGACAAAAGAAGGTTGGTGCTGAGGCTTTCAGCTCAAGAAGAACAACATCTGGTGAGGAAGGCAAGTTTGAAGTTTCTTTTTTTGAGCTTCAGACTCAGAGGAAGAGCTTACGAAGTGGGAGAGGGAAAGGAAAGGAACGGGGAGGGCTGTGGATGAATGGCAGAAGCAGGAAACAACATAATGGTGTGAGCGTTTCGGCTCAGAGTACCGGGAAGAGTGGGGATGGGGAGGGATGAGATGTGGAAAGATAACGGGGAAGGAAGGAAAGGGAAATGAGGGAGAGACGAGTGAGGGTTTGGGCGGGGAAAAGAGAGGGAAGGAAGGGAGAGTAGGGGAAAAGGTGGGAAGGGAGTGAGGACATGGGAAGGTAGGAAAGAGAAACAATGGGAGAGATGGGAAAGGATGAGAACGACGGGACAGAAAGAGAGGGAAGGGAAAGGAAAGGAAGGGGGAGAGTTGAGGAGGAGAGGGTTCGGGAGGGGAGGGTTGGGGTGGGGACGGGACGGGACAGGACGGGAGGGGACGGGACAGGATGGAAGAGGGTGGGAAGGGGCGGGTGGGTGGGTGGAAAAGGAATGGGCAGGGTTCGTCATGGGAGGGGAGGGGAGATGGAGGACAGGGAGGACAGGGAGAGAAGGGAAAGGAAGGTGAGGGAGGGGTGGATTGGAAAGGAATGGGAAGGGTTGAGTAGCGATGAGTGGAGGCGGAAAAGGCAAGCATGGGAAAGGAAATGAAGGGAACGAGATGAAAAATGAATGAGGGGAAGGTGGAGAATTGAAGGGAAAGGTAGGAAGATGAAGAATGGGAAAGAGCAACTGGTTCTATTGATAACCACAACAAGGTAAGAAAACTTCAATTTATTTAAATGAAACACAACCAGGTGTACTCAAGGATTCCGATTTGGAGGAACAACATCAAGAATTGAAGACTTCAGATTCAGAGCCGCGACAGAACAACGGAACACTGCAGGGTGTATTGATGATTTCAAGTTATGTGGAGAACCGATGGTTGACCCCGAATTCAGACCCTCCTGTGGAGGTGCAGATCCAGCTGTGCAAAATCAGCTGTTTTTCACAGTGCATTGGCCTAATGCTGGCCTGTTTATCAGCCAGTGCACTTGGTTCTGGTGTTGGCCTATTGCTGGTCTGTTTAGCAGCCAGTGCACTTGGTTCTGGTGTTGGCCTATTGCTGGCCTGTTTATCAGCCAGTGCACTTGGTTCTGGTGTTGGTCTGTTACTGGCCTGTTTATCAGTGAGTGCACTGTGTTCTGATGTTGCCTGTTGCTGGCTTGTTTATCAGCAAGTGCATTTGGTTCTGGCTTTGGCCTATTGGTGGCCTGTTTGTCAGCCAGTGCACTTGGTTCTGGTGTTGGCCAATTGCTGGCCTGTTTAACACTTGGTTCTGGTGTTGGCCTGTTGGTGGCCTGTTTGTCAGCCAGTGCACTTCATTATGGTGTTGGCCTGTTGCTGGCCTGTTTATCAGTGAGTGCACTTGGTTCTGATGTTGGCCAATTGCTGGCCTGTCAGTCAGGGAGTGCTAGTGTTGGCCTATTGCTGGCCTGTTTATCAGCCAGTGCACTTGGTTCTGGTGTTGGCCAATTGCTGGCCTGTTTATCAGTGAATGCACTTGGTTCTGGTGTTGGCCTATTGCTGGCCTGTTTATCAGCCAGTGCACTTGGTTCTGGTGTTGGTCTGTTACTGGCCTGTTTATCAGTGAAAATGCACTTGGTTCTGGTGTTGGCCCATTGCTGGCCTTTTTATCAGTGAGTACACTTGGTTCTGGTGTTGGCCTATTGCTGGCCTGTCAGTCAGCGAGTGCTAGTGTTGGCCTATTGCTGGCCTGTTTATCAGGCAGTGCACTTGGTTCTGGTGTTGGCCAATTGCTGGCCTGTTTATCAGTGAATGCACTTGGTTCTGATGTTGGCCAATTGCTGGCCTTTTTATCAGTGAGTCCACTTGCTTCTGGTGTTAGCCTATTGCTGGCCTGGTTGTCAGCGAGTGCACTTGGTTCCCCTTTCAACCCAGTGCTGTGTTTGGCACCCTGACAGTTTGAGGGTGTGACTCAACAGGTCCAGGAGTTTCTCGGCAGTGATACACCACAAGATTATACGATACAAAAGATTTGTGGAGCAGAACAATATAGAAACTTGAAAAGTCAGTGCCATGGGTCAGACAACGCCTTGGTGTGATGTTGCGCACACCAACCAGAGAAGAAACTCAGCGATTATTTGGTTGAACATCAGGACCTGAAGGGTTCAGTTTCAGAGTAGCAACAGGTGGGGCAGATTTTGAGAAATGACACCCGGAGCCTTGATGGCCAGAGCCTTGTCCAGAGTTTGGTCTGCAATATCAGCGGCTATTTTCACAGTGCATTGTCTATGGCCACATGTGCAAGTCTGTGTTGTTGTGAAAGCTTGTACACGGTCTGCACAAAAAGATGTTCATGTTTTCTTTTCAGGTCACAGCAGACGAGATGTCCCTTTGTGGTATTTGCTCTTGACCAAGGGGCCAGGGAATTTGGGCACCAACAGGTCCAGTTGGTACAGTTTGTTGTTTGGGAAAACAATGTGTAGTTAGTGATTAGAAAATATTTTCGTTTTGCTCAGTTTCTAATGCAAGTGCTCACCTGGTTTCCTTGTATGTGTCGTGTGTTGCAATTCACTTCATGTCATTCCTTGTGTCACATATTGTAGACTTCAGCCATTCAGCGCGCGGTCTGGCATAGAATGACACTAGAAATGCACTTTGTTTTTCTTTCTCTCTGCTGTTCTGTGTGTGTATGTGTGTGTGTGTGTGTGTGTGTGTGTGTGTGTGTCCAAGTGTTTCACACGTGCAGGTCAATGTCTGTGGCAAACCTCACCCCAGATTCTCATTGCAGGTTTTCCAAATGGTAGAATCTACAGCTTGGACTGAAATCAATGAGATCCCCGAGCGACACTCAAGGACAAACTGCATTTTTTATCTTGTGCGATGAGTTTTGTTGCAAACAAAAACCAACCCCAAAGTGCATTTGTCTGGCCAGGTCGGTCTGTGCACCACAGAGTCAATGAGGTTGCACTATGCTCAAGGCTCAAGCAAGTATATATACACTGTACATGTGATGTCAGAAATGATGCTTGCCGTAGTTGTACTACAACGACCACTGTTACCCAAGGCAGAACCACTGAGTCGTTTTCATCTGTCTGCTGTTCCACTGTCTTTGTCCTGGGGCACAAACGTCCTTCAGATTTTTGTCTTTCAGGTTCTGCAGCCCTGACCCAAGAGAAAAGGTTCAGGTCCACATCACAGCAACAAGGCTGACGGTGGCCAACTGCATGGTGGCCTGTTGTTCAGCCAAATGCATGTTCTAATATATGACCAACTGCTGGTCTGTATTTGGCCAACCGCTGGCCTGGTTTTGACCAACTGCTGGTCTATGTTTGACCAACTGCTGGTCTATGTTTGACCAACTGCTGGTCTATGTTTGACCAACTGCTGGTCTATGTTTGACCAACTGCTGGCCTATGTTTGACCAACTGCTGGTCTATGTTTGACCAACTGCTGGTCTATGTTTGACCAACTGCTGGTCTATGTTTGGCCAATTGCTGACCTGCTTTCAGCTGTACCTTTGGTATCCTGAAGGTTTGAGGAAACAACCTAAAATGCTGGTCGTTGTCTCTGCAATGGAGCACCACGAGATGACAAGATGCAGAAGTTTGGTGGAACCACACCATGGCAGATGCTGCTGAAGGATTCAGGCCAACGCGACAACACCAAACGAGTGCTGAAGACGTATTCAAGTCATTGTCATGGTTCCGGTATTGCCATGGTCTGACGTTGGCAAACACCAAACGAGAAATAAAAATGTTCCACGGATGGTGTTTTCCCACGGTCACAGGGATACAGCGTGAATTGGGTGTGACGCATTCATTGCGAACCGAGGCCTTCAGTACTGTCCGTTCCCTTCTTCAGAGGCACATCCCGACCGAGAACCACCAGGCGTACAGCGCCATGCTGCGGTGCGTGTGCACCTCAGACCTGCAGGCGTGCAGCGGGGGCGGCGGCAGCGGCGGCGGCGGGTGCGCCCAGGGCGAGGGCGGCGACTCCTACACCCCGTGCGGCCCGTATGACGTCTCGGACCCCTATGGCCCCATCAAGCACTCCATGGAGCGGACCATCATGCTGATCCGCACCCAGGAAACGACGTTCGCCTCGTTCCTGGTGGAGACGAATAAGAAGGTGATTCTGCAGGCGCAGCGCCATCCCAGAGCCTCCATCATACTGAGGCAGTATGCTGAGATTGTGTATGAGGTGAGTACTGATAGTATACTTTTCTCCAGCGAATCCAGGATCAAGGTCAAAGGGTGGCGACCCCTCACGTACTCAAACCAGCCGTGAAAACGTGAAAATACTTTTATGTGCCTGTGTGGACTCATTGCGTCTGTGGAACTGGGGCTGGTACACCTTGGGGTTGGATCCGTCCTGATTTTCTCCGAACAGGAACCGGATATAATCTTTTGTTGTTCTGGCACGATGGACTGATTCGTGGTTGGATTAAAATATCAACTGACAGATGGCAGGTTTGTTGACATGCAGGTTGATTGATTCATTGAGTGACTGGTTGATTGATATGTGGATTGACGGGTGATATTGTGTTGCAGACTGTATGGAACCAGTTCCAGCGCGAGTTCCACTTCATCCGGCACCTGCTGAACGAGCTCAGTGACGTCATGGCGCGGAAGGAGGCGCTTCCCGAGTACATCCGCCAGATGGTGCTCAACGAGTTCCGCGACTGGCCACGTGAGTCTCAGATTTGGTTCTTCTGTGGGTCCACGTGAGTTGGAAGTTTACTTCTGGTGAAGGCCATGTGAGTTGGGATTTCTTCCGGGGCAGGTCACCCGAACTGGGGAGTCACTTCTGGGACAGCCCACAAGGAGTTCATGAGGAAAAGCTACCCTAAACAGGAGCCGATCCAGGGACCAAAGGCCGAACTCCCTCACATGCTGACCCTGACCCTGATTGATGCCTTTTGCCTTCGCATCGCCTCAATACACGTGCCACAATTTTCAAAGTTCCTAAGGGTGCACCCAACAGCCAAATTTCCTGAAATCGCACAGGCACACGTGCCCACGAACACACGCCTTGAGCATATTATTGCTTTCGTTTGTCAGGTGGGTTTGTGACCCGTTGCCGCAGCACTATCCGGACGCAGTTCTACAACCTAGGAGTGAAGATCGGACACCGATGCCTGTGCGGAAACACGTTCCACTTCGTGCTGTGCACCGCACCGCCCATCCGGCTTCCGCCAGATTACTACGCGTGATGCAGCCACGCCCAAAGAGACACGCCCAAAGAGACACGCCCAAAGAGACACGCTTAAAGTGACACGCCCAAAGTGACGCGCCCAAATTTTCCACACACCTGAACGTGAATCTACAGTTTTGGAGAAAGACATCCGCCTGACGACCAGCCTGCGCATGATGCAGACACGTCCAACGATTCCCACACTCCAGAACGTGATTTTCGTTTTGCAAAAAGTTTTGTAAAAAGTGCATTGCGATTGAGCGGGAAATTCCTTATTTTTTGGATGTTTTTTCAACCTTCCGTGACGGCGCATGTTTTGTGAATCTGTTGAATTAAAAGAGACAACCCAAATTAAATCAGAAGTGTTTTGTTTTCTTTGAATAAAAATTTATTGGAAGGCACTCTATGACGTGTCATGTCACAAATAATTCCATCTGTGGAACACTCTCGCAACAACTTGCAGGATTACATACAAGCACACTGCAATCTGACGAAAAATTCGTTCAATTGATCTACATCAACGAGGTATTTGGATGAACTTTGCGTTCCCTTTGAATATTTTGTGGTCTGTACATGGAAGCACCTTTTCATACACTGTGATAAAACACTTGAAAGTAGAAGTGCGCATGAAAAAGACAAGCGCAACGAAACTCACAAAATGTACAAAATTGGTCGTGGAAATCAAGCAAATGTACAGAAAATCTACACCTTAATTGCAAAAGACCTGTTGAAAAGAACACAAAAAACTTTTTTTCAACTGAGAGGAATGTCTAAAGAGCACAACTAAATGTTCACAAAACCTTCTGTTCTGGAAGAGTTGCTATGGAAACCAAATTTAGGTGTATAGCTGCATTTGAGAACTATTTTTCGTTCCATTCACGTGAAAAATCACCTCATCACTCGAACCTTGATCAGATCAAGTCGGAAAGAAAGTAATGCTGTCTTTTCACTGCCTGTTTTTGTTGTCGACTTGACTGTATCATTCGCTCTCCAATTGCTCAGTCTCAATAAGAAATGTACATCATTCAATACAACACGAAACATGCAGAAACAAGTGTCCGTTCTCTCACATTCCTCACAAGGCCGAAAGTTCCTGCCCACGTGCAAAAAAATAGCCGAAAATTTCCAATTTGGGAAGTTCTTTATTTCAATATGTCCTGACTGATTTTTTCGTGGCACATAATTTTGGTCTGTCTAAACTCAAGAAGAACTTGCAAACGAAAGCCGCAGCTTTCAGCACCAAACGGACACCACTTCGAAAACAATGCCCTGAAATCAAAGGCGTTTCCACCACTCAGTCCTCTGCATTCTCTCACATTCCGAGATGAGTTGATTCAATTCAACGACGATTCAGTTTCTGCCGCTTCCTCGTGCTGCTCCTGCGGCCGCGCGTCTCCTCGCGTGGCGCCCTCTAGTTGTTGTTGATGTTGAGCTTGCGGAAGAAGCGGTTACGCGTGTAGCGCCTGCGCTTGGCTCGCGCCGCGTCGCGCTGCGGCTGGTCGCCCTGGTGATCACCCTGGTCCCCGCGGCGCGGGATCGGGACCGGCTCAGGTCTGCGGGGAAATACAGGATTGGTTTTTGCGCTGCCTGGACTGAAAACAGGGTTTGTCATGAACGCGTCTCGAAATGTTCAAATGGGCACTGCAGCAAGACTGAGTCGTTGAGTTTCACAAGGACGCGTGTCGTGTGTGTGTGTGTGTGTGTGTGTGTGTGTGTGTGCGTGTGTGTGTGCGTGTGTGTGTGTATGGATAGCCTTCGGGCGCCCCTTTTTGCCTCCTCACTTGTGGGGCAGCACTTTGGCTGGTTTCCTCTTCTAACCCTTCCCCTTTTGGGGGAGGGGAGATCCTGTTGGTTCCCAAAGCAAATGTGGCTGAGGAAGCAGTTTGACTGGTTCCCACTCATTGGGGACCTAAGAATCTGGTTCCCGCTGGAACGTTGCTCACCTGTGGGGAAGCGGTTTCACTGGACCGAGAGGCACGGGCTGGGGCCTGTAGTCGTCCTCGCGATGCGGCAGCGGCTTCACTGGCTCCCTCTCCCTCCTGCGGGGAAAACACGAACTACATGTCCACCTGGTGGCCAGAAATTTCTGCTGCGAACTGTACGATGTGTGGTACGTTTTGAACTGGAAGCGTTGTGTTCATGTCCAACCCAATAGGCGCAGCGCTGCCAAGCAACAGTGCGGCGACCTCATTGACTGACGTGCGGATATTTTCATGCCAGGCGCAAGCGCTGTCAGTACGCAAGCTGAGTTTGAACAGAGAAACGTAACCAAATACACAGAACGATGCACACGAACTTATGCATGGCCCTCTTGACCTTCATTCTTTTGACGTGCAGGACATCGTGTCAATTTTGTACTGGATGACGCGTCGTGCGCTGAGTCCTGACTCAGCTCAATCGGCGCTGCGTCGTCCTGTGACAGACGCAACGCACGACGAATCAGGCAAAGTGGGACAGGTGCTTCGTGCACTACCTCCTCAAAATGCACATTTTTTCGTCGTGGAATACTGACTCAAAGTTGTGGAAGAAATCCTCCTCTTGACGGAAGAACTCTTCTTCTCGGTTGGGCAGGAACTCCGGCTGTGGTCGATTCGGCAAAAAGTCCCCTTCGGGTCGATTCGGCAAAAAGTCTCCCTCTGGACGATTCGGCAAAACTTCGCCCCCTGGACGATTCGGCAAGAACTCTCCTTCGGGCTGATTCGGCAAGGCGGGTAAGAACTCTCCCTGTGGTCTGAAGGAACCATGCGATGCGATTGTGGTCAACGTCGTTTACACGCAGTTTGATAACACACAGCAGGCAGATGCAATAAATGCAAGCAGATTGACAGGCAAAGCACGAATGCTGCGATGCTGTGGGACGGGGACCCTGGAGCCTGGGCCTCAGGCCCCTTGGCACCTGGAACAACTTGTATCCTGTGCTGTGTTGTGCGCAACAACGTTCTGTATGCACTCTCGAGTCTTGAACTGGGGTGGTGGGCCCAACCCTGTTATGGGATCCGACAGTTGAAAGTGGGAGGGGGCCAAATGCAAATGCTTTGTGGAGTCGGTGGGAACCCAGACTGATGGCCCAATGAGCGTGCACGCGCGGATGTAACAGGCAACTTGAATATTTGCAATGCAACGAAGCAACCAAATACTCACTCAAGCATACACGACAACAGAGGTAAGATATTTTGTGCGTGTAGCGACCAGACCCCAGACGGGCCCTGTGTGTACCCAACGCTGGGTTCAGAAATACGATGAAACATGCAGCAAACCAACCTGCTGGTGTCATGGCCCTCCCTCCTGGCGTTCTCGTTCTGATGGGACGTCTCGTCCGCGGCGAAGGGTCGGTCCGGGCGGGGGAAGGGGCGCGCCTCGGGACGGGGCCTCGGCCGCGGGTTGGGCCGGGGGATGGGGCGCGGCTCCGGGCGCGCCGGGAGGGTCCGCCCGGGCTGCTCCTGCCCGCCCCCGCGGAACCGACCAGCCTCACCGCCACGTCGGAAGTCCTGCCGGATCCTGTGTTGAAAGATAAACATTGCAATATTGCAGAACATTAGGACGGTTTGAAACACACGAGGCTTTCTCTGGCCATGTTGAAGTGTCGGGGATGGGGTTCGTGGTGGTAACCCCAGGAGATTCCAGAACAAGAGACAACAAAGTTGTTCCTGTTTTGAAGTCGAAACCTACCACACTCACCAACAGCACTCCCACCCCGTCCACGCCGGTCCCGTTTTTACAGTTCCAACCACCCGCTCACACCCACACCCTCGCCCAGCTCACCCTGGCTCACTTCGCCCATTTCCACCCACACCACCCACAGCCCCCCCCCCACCCCCCCCCCCCCCCCCCCCCCCCACCCCCGGGCGGCCGCGCCAACGAATGAGGGACCCGACCGACTGGCGCGGGCCCAATCCCAACTCAACAGGGCAAACGTTACAAGTTGGATTCCACCTTTGCATAAATTGACGAGATTCTGTATTTTTTCCAGTGCTTGGAACCTCCGCACCACCAGATACAATCCATGATTTTATTTTTTCGCCAGTTGTAGTCAAAAATCCAAAGTCCCGTATTGCCCCGATATGGGCACTTTCGGGACGTTGGTATTATTCGGCGTTATTATTCTTAACCTCCTGGTGGATCCAGAGGGTGAAGGATTTTTCTCGGGGCTCGTCCAGTGATTGACTCCCTCTGTCGTCTGCACGCAGCGAACACAGCGATGGATGGTGGCGTCATCTCGGCGCGCATGCGCTCCAACATCCGGGTCAGAGCGTCCCGCTTCCACAAGAACTCGGCGTCCGTGTCCGACGCAGGCGTCGTCGCGCTCGCCTACGGCACGCAGCTTCACGTGGTGAGTCGTGGCGTTTGCATGCCCTCTGGTGAACTCATGGAGCAATCGGATCTGGCCGCCGCCCCTCGGTCCAAGAAAAATACTTTTTGACTCGCCCGTGGAGTAATATTGGCAGCAAATATGCGACGCAGCTTCACGTGGTGAGTGCAGGCGTTTGCCTAGTGGCGTCCCCGTCGGCGTCAGTTGACGTCAAAAAATATGACTGGTGTCACCAGAACTTGTGAAAAACGCTTGAATCGTGCGTTTGGTGGCACAAGCTCATTGGTGGATCCTGGGGCCTGAGTCTCCCTTGACATTCCCCGCCCTGGGCAAAGAGAAAAACACGATGCTTTGCGCATGGTCCACTCTTCAAAGTGCTTGTCTGGACAACGTCGAATTTTGTCACCAAACATGGTGTGCAGCTCATGTCTCTGCGCGTTCTATGGACTCCCTCGTGTTTGTGTCATTCTATCCGCGGACTACTCGTGCGGATACGGCAAGAATCCAGAAGCGAAAGTGACGACTCGGAGGCAAATTGCAGGAAAACACGCAACACGGTTCTGAGATCAAGGCTGTGTTGATGCAGAACCACTTTCTGTCTGCAGACTCGCCCACACTACGAGGGTGCTTTCCTTTCTGCCAGGAACAACATGATCACCGTGTCCACATTTTGCACCAGTGATTGACCAATTTCTGACTATTTTTGCTCAGTGCCAATTGTTTGGGTCTTTGATGGTGTTGACAAACATGGCAGTCTTCTTTTGTGTAAACTCAGTACATTTTGGTCAATGAGTTGAACACCTCACCAGTGCAAATCATGCTGTTCCTGGCAGAAAGGAAAGTGCCCTTGTATTGCATCACCAACCCCCATTCACACACACACACACACACACACACACACACACACACACACACACACACACACACACATCTGTCTCTCTCTCTCTCTCCCTCTCTCTCCCTCCTCTCTCTCTCTCTCTCACACACACACACACACTGACATTACCGATCCCATTCAGACACATGTGCACACAAAGGTGCACACATACCCACACACGCAGATGCGCACACGCGCACACTCTGACATCACCGATCCCATTTTAAACATTTCCATGACGAGTTCGTGCTGACAAATGAGGTGATGCCGTGCATCTTTTTGCTTTTGTTTTCCTGAAACATTTTCAGAAAGCTTTGAAGTTGAATTTTGACGCCCAGACATGTCGTGTACGAGTTTGCACTTTCGTATTGTGACGTTGACCTTGAGGCAGTCGTCATGCACGGTTCACTCGTTCAAACACTCGTAGATTCAGACGACAACATGATCAAACACGTGCACGGGATGCTTGGGCGAGACGCGGAAAACAAGTTTGCGATCCAACCCGGAGGGTTTCCGAAGCCAGAAACCCGAACCTGGACCGTTTTGAGTTCAAAATGAATGAGAAAGCCTTTTTTCTCAGGAGTTGTGGTGCCCCTTGAAATACGCGTGAGAAGCGCCCCGTGACTCTGACGTCAGTACTTGCTCTTTTCGCCACCAGGAGGACTCGGAGTTCCTGGGGAACCACGTGGCGCGCTCTGGTGGCGTCATCATCGCCTACGACTCGTGCCTCGTTCTCATCACGCGTTGTAACTTCACAGGTACAGACCTCTCAGCTGCGTCTCCCATCCATGCGGCTCGAGAGCACAGAGAGCTCTACCTTCGTTCCTTCGTGCAAAGACTGTGTTCCTGTAGACCTTGTGGTGTCGGTCCCTCGGTGGTCTCTACCACCCAACCCCAGAGCAACGGAGCTCTGTCTGCGTTTTCTGCTGGCTGGTTGGTCCAGGACCCAGGATTGAAACTTGTGGGGTTGAGGCGCAAAAGATTCAGATTGTGCGTCATCTGGAGTTCAGTGGACTGGGGCGGGGGGGGGCACATCCATCCTCCTCGTGAACATGTTGGCATGACCTGAGTTGTTCACAGAAAGTGATATTTCAGCCTTTCAGTTAGTTTTGCAAGTGCTCAAATCGCGCAAGAGCAACAATTCATCGAAATTGATTCCAGCCCAGTCGATGCGATGCTTTCTGATTTGTGGCACAGATTGCCTCACTAGATAATTACAACATTGGTCCTCTTTCGTTGCCAACTGTAAGTCAGCACCCATTGAAGCTCTGACGCAGCTGCTTCAAACCAAGAATAGAATTCCGTACATGGCACAGGCAGACAGTCGGGATCATTCCCGCAAATTTTCTTCTTGGCCTGGCAGGGGTCATCCAAGGGAGATTATATTTTTTAGCAGATTCTGAGAATTGTCCATTTGGAGTTGAGGTCGGAGTCGGCGGGGGGGGGGGGCATCTGGCCCTTTCTTGAAGACGAGAAACTGACTGCGTTGTGTCGCTGCAAGTTTCTCCAGGGGCAGGTCCAGGTCTGCTCGGGGGGAGGTCCCTGACTCCAGGGGGACCTGCACCAGGCGCCTCACCGCGGGGTTCACACACCACATGCGCCAGCGCACACGCACACCAAGGTCACAATGCACCTCAAAACTTTCTTTCGCATGCGCAGGAAACTGTGGTGTACCTCGTTGTATTCACTCTGATGTGCCATAGTACATCGTACGCTGGCGTACGCTGTCCATATGGGGTGTTTCACGAGTTTCCTTCCACCAATGGGTAATACTCTGGTGCGTACACAGCGCATCACACGCCGTGGTCACAGACGGGGTACTCCAACTGCATGAGGGTACCACGAGTTTTCCTGTCCCGGCAGAAAACCGCGCCGGGTACAACGGCGGCTGCATGTACGCCGAGCTATACATCGCGACGCGCATCCGGGACTCCCTGTTCCTACGCAACGAGGCGTCACGCAACGGTGGCGCCATCCACGGCACGAGGACCGTCAACCTGACGGCGCGGGACACGACGTTCGATCGGAACACCGCCATCACGCGCTACGGAGGCGCCATCTCGTACTGCGGCGGCGTCGAGCTCGTCAGATGTCGCCTCGCCAACAACTCCGCCGGATTCAGGGGAGGTGAGCCTCAGTCACCCAGACCAAGCGTTGCGTTGCGTGTTGCTACATCTGTGTGGTTGACGCGAGCAAATGGGTACCGACCCCACGCTTGCTTTGCGAGCACTGTGCTTGATTGCAACACGCAATGCAATGCGTTGTGTGTGTGAGCTGTCATGATACGATTAGGTTAACACACGAGTGTGGAATGATTATTCCCTCAGAACGACTCGAGTCGTAGCTCACAGATGACCACATTTCTCTCTCCGCTGCGCTGTTATTTCCGTGTGTTCTGACCGGATATTCGATGAGCGATCTTTTTGGTTTCAACCACAGTCGACCATCAGGTCAACATGCTATTTATTCAAAACAAACAACATGGTCAAAGACTTAACTGTAAAGACTGACAGTCTTTTCAAAACATGTCATTTCGGACTTTTCTAATTTTTGGAAGAGTGGTATTTGAGCGACAGTTTGACCCTTTTGAGACGGTGTTTCTCAATATGTTTGTCGACTTGTTTGAGCACATCACACAGGCCTTGACAACCTTCATCTTGCAGGTAATTGCACACAGTTTTTGTGTGAGTTTTGGAACCCGGCAAAGCTTTCGGAGCTTTCATTTTCACAGGAGACTTGTCAGTTTCCTCTTTCTTTTCATTGTCCGGGTTGACTGAAACTGTTGCAGAGACAGGCCTTTTTTGGCTGACACTGTACTCATTGCCTGCAACTGTTTTGTTGGCAACTTTTGGCAATTCATCACTTGTTTTCTTGTATTTGCAGACAACCTCAGAAGAGTGTCCTGTGAACTGTTGGATGACTTGTTCGTCGACCCCTGCTTGGTACATTCTGGTTGCGCAAGTCACTCTCAGGCTGTGGTTGCAAAATTTTTCGCCACTCAAACCAGCCTTGTCACACAAGGATTTCACGATCTTTTGCAAAGTGTTTTGGCCCACTTGGTTGTCTGAATACCACACATTTGGCATGGGCCTTTTGAGAGAAAATTTGTACAAACTTGGGTGTTTTCCATTGGGTGGCAACAGGCTAATGTACTTCTCGTACAGGCGCACGACATTTTTGTCTGGGTCATCGGAACCATAGACTTTTGCTTCTTTTGGTCGGCTTTTGCAGCTATTGAGGCCACCTTGATTCGTTTTGCTGTGTGAATCCTCGACATACCTCAAGAATTTCACACTATCACTATCTTTGCACACTGTTATTTGCGGGTTGAACCCTGGTCTCTGGAGATTTCGTTGTTCCGCACCTCCTCTGAGAGCGAAATTTAGGCCCAAAAGATAGACAATGGTATCCCTCAAAGTGTCAGGCTCGTCCTTGCCAAGAATGCCTTCTGCCCACATTTTCTCTTCTTGTGTCAGAGATATGGGTGTGGCAGATATATACTTGTCTCCCAAGACCAGACTTTGAGCGCTCTTTCATCACATTGTCAAGCGTATTCTTAAATCTAATGAAGACAGGATCATCTATGAGTTTCCATTCCAGTCCTTTCGTCTCAAGAAAGAATTGAAGAGAAATGACAATCTGGTACAGAGTTTGGGGTGGAAAATCAGACCCATCTTTCTTCTTGACTTCCAAAATGAAGTTTGACAAGGAGTAGGAGAGACTCACTTTGTCCAATTTGGTCAAAGTATCCAAATCTGCCAACACAATGTGACAGTCAGCAAGTTTGTTCTTGAGATGAAAGGTTCGCCAGTCAAGGTACATTTGAGCTGCCCACGCAACTTTGCGCTCAGTGTTCTCACTGAATCTCTTTCTACCCATGTCTTCAAGAATTTTCGGATCGACAGGGGTTCTGAATCTGCCTTCTGCCAAAGTCTCTTGAACTTCGAAGCACTCGTCATCAGTTGAGTTGTCGTTCTGTGTCACGTCTGACCCGCCTGCATTGTCATGATCACGAGGAATTTGAGTTGACGTCCTGACCAGTTCACTGAAACCAACAACCCAATTTTGAGTCCTTTTTGTTCTCAAAGAACATGATCTCTGAATCCATTGATCTCAACAAAAACCTTTGTGGAAGTAGAGACATACCTGTCCTCAAAGATGATGTTGCTGAGACTCGCATTGCACAGCCCATCATCTGTGTTGACCACGTCGATTTCCTCATCCTCAGAATCCAGTTTCAGGCACGGATCACTTCGCTCAGAAAACTCTTGCTGAGAACACACTGTGTCATCATCTCCAAAGTCCAGATTGAACCGAGCCTCTGTCGGCTCCATGGCACAAAATCTCTTAGACACCAAAACACAGTCTTAGATATCTCTGACAACACGGCACATGCACACTTGATCCACCACAGGACAGCACGAAACTGAAGAAATCGGTCAGAACGCATGGCACCACTGAGAGACAGACGTGTGCAAAATTACTCAAGGAGATGTCAACTGACACACTGTCGAGAGAAATGCGGTCACCTGTGAGCTACGTCAGTCAAAACACTCGGTTGTGTGTGTTATCCTCTCAGAACAACGCTCGTGGCATCCGCCACTGGCGTCTGTTCTGAGAGGAAAACACACCCACCCTCGTGTATTAACCTAATCTAAGCAAGCCCCGATGCATCACCAAGCTCACAGACCTTGTGAACGATGCCTGATACCTTTTCATGAATGTTGTAGCATTGTGATTCACGAGAGAACGCTCTCTTTGGCCCAATTCTGGCAAGTCTCAGTGGCACATGACACTGCTCCTCCACGGCAAATGGCTGCAGAATAAAACGCGCCAGGTCAATGTGGACGCAGTGGAATGAAGGGCTGATGTGAACGCCAAACGCCATGGGGTTAACGGCACATCAGCTCACATCAGTGGTGGGAGTTTAGCACGTTCTGAGTTTTCACGAGTACGGTGCCCCATAAGTTTGCCATGCACATATGACCAAATTTGCTCTGAGAGCCAATGACAAGTGCCCAAATGGTATCTATGTGTCACATATCTGGCTGTTGGCTCGCGTCGTGCAGCAGGGAGCGGAAGAATCTGCCGAACATCCTTACGAGTATTTTTTTCTGTCTGCGCAGGCGCGGTGGGTCACATGATTCGCCTCGTGCTGGAGAGCAGCGAGCTCGAGAACAACTTCGCGTTTCAGGACGGTGGCGCCCTCCACTGCACGACGTGCAGCGTCTACTCCAGTGGCTCCCTCTACACTCACAACAGGTAAACAAACATGCCGGCCCAGAACTCTACGAAAAGAGGCGTTGGTGACACGAGCCTGAGGACCCGCCTGCTACGTTTTGTGATGAAGAGATTATGCTTTTCTTTCACTCCAAACTAGTTGCCTTGACTGAACAGTTCTGAGCCTTCCTCACCCAAGAATGGAAACAGGGAGACGGGGATTTGTGGTTCAATTTGAGGTGCCAAACTCGTTCCATATCTGTTTCCCGAAAGACAGAAGTGAAATGAGGATGAATGTAACAATCTACATGTTCCCGTACACTCATAGGCTGTGCAGTGAAGCAATCAGCTTGGATAGTTCTTTTGTTGCAAGTGAACAATGTACTGTTCAAGTGGGTGAAAACTCGTTGAACATGCAAATTGCCGCTTTGGCTTGTAGTGCGCCAAACAAAAAACCTGCTGACAGGCTCATCAGCTGTTGACGTGTTGGCACATTTCACAACAGGGCGAAATGTGACGGCGGCGCAGTATACGTCATCACACAGAGCGAGCTCGTCATCGTGGGAGACCGTTTCCACGGCAACGTCGCTGAGTACGGAGACGGCGGCGCCGTCTGCATCGAGGACTTGTCGACGGCGTTGATAGAGGGCGTTGTGTTCGCTAACAACTCGGCGGTGAACGCCGGTGGCGCCATCAGGGTGACGGACTCCACCAGCTTCACTGTGCGCGACAGGTAGGTTGCGTGACGTCACGATTCGGACGTCAAGCACCAGCAGAACGCACCTGTGTGGAGTTTTGCATTCTGGACGTTCGGATGTCGCTGCGTGATGCGACGTTGGTACGACGCCTGCAGTTTCAAACGTCATGCTTGACCGCGCTCACGTGACATCGCAATTTGGACGCCAAAACAGCAGCAGAGAAACGCACTGAGATATTTGCAGCGTTCAGACGTCAATTGGCCTGTATCATTGCACATGTGCAACCTCGCTCTGTCAACAAAACAAAGCAGACTTCATTTTTCCAGTGATTTCGTGGAGAACTACTCGGGGTACATGGCGGGCGCCATGATGGTGTTCTCGCAGGTGCGTCTCGTGTGCGTCAACGCCACCTTCCGGCGCAACGTCGCCAAGTCGTACGGTGGCGCCATCAAGTGCCACACCCTGGACGCGGCCTTCGAGCTGTGCACGTTCGATTCGAACGGCGCCGAGCAGCAGGCGGGGGCGCTGTACGCCAAGCAGAGCAGTGTCAGGATCAGCCGCTCCCACTTCACCAACAACACGGCTCGTCAGGCGTCGGATATCTTCATCTACGCCGCCGGTGTGTGTGTGTGTGTGTGCGTGTGTGTGTGCGTGTGTGCGTGTGTGTGCGTGTGTGTGTGCGTGTGTGTGCGTGTGTGTGTGTGTGTCTGTGTGATCATTGGATAACTGTTAGAACTTGATCCTTTGACCTTGAAATAAGGTTAATAAGGTTAACAAGTTCAAGACTTTGACTCTGTTGTGACATTTAAAATTCTTATTTTGTCATCATTCTTCTGCACATTTCCAAACTTTTTCAACACATTGTTCTTCTGTTCCTTGTTGACAATTGCAATGCAACAAAATTGTTGTTGACAGCAAAAATCGTGACTTGTGAAAGAGAAACCGTTTCATTTGAGAACAGCCTCGTATGTCTGACTGTGCATGTGTGTGTGTTGTGTGCGTGTATGCGTGCACGCGTGAGTACACGGCTCTCATAGTGCACGCACACACAAATCGACCTCGCGCTGCAGGTGAAGTTTCCTAATCCCCACATGACTGGAAGTTGTCTTGGCGCGGCAGACAGTTCCTGACCTGATAACGAAGAATGCAAATGGCGTCTCTTGCAGATAAACATGACCTGCCTCGGATCATAACGTACGAGTCGACGTTCCTGTGTGCACAGCAGGACGCCACTCTGCGTGACGTCACGCTGCACAGCTGGGGAGCGCGGTTCGTCCAGGGGGCGCTGGAGTGCAACATGTTCCTCTCGGAACCCGTCGAGGACGTCGACTTCTGGGAGAGTCCGTTCGCTTCCGGTGAGGGGTGCGTGTGCGTGCGTGTGTGTGCGCGTGTGTGCTTGCGCATGTGTGTGTGTGTGTGTAATCTTCTGTGTCACTCTGTGTGTGTGTGTGTGTGTGTGTGTGTGTGTGTGTGTGTTTGTGTGTGTGTTTGTGTGACACTGTCTTCAGACTGTACAAACGTTGTGTGTGTAAGTGTAACACTGATTGAAACTGTTTGTGCGTGCGTGTGTGTATTCTCATGGAATGCCGCACACATAAAGCTCCACCCTGGCCTCTTGTTCACACTTTCCAAGAACCACAACTAGGGAGAACCATTTGTGTTTGGTTTGGTGCAATGCCCTGACTGATGTATGTTCTGTGAAATTTGAAGTCTCCGTTTGACTGGATCCTGGCTCCACTCCTGGCACCAGTGTTTTGAAGAACCGTCTGTATCTTACTTCAGTGTCGTCCGTGCCGTGCAGCAACAACTGCAGCTGCCACTACGACGCCACCCGGGACGTGAACGTGTTCAACTGCAGTCACCACGGGTTCGCGAGTCTCCCTGACGGCGTAGAGAACGGCACCAACTCCATTAACCTCAGCCACAACAACATCACGTGCGTCAACACGTGTACGTGCAACATCCCCGATGACGTCATGTACATGGACATGAGTGACAGTCACGTGACTCACATTTCCCACGAGTTCTTCGAGGGTCTGTCCAGTCGGAGCCAACTGAACAAGCTGAGTCTGCGGAGGAACAACCTGACTGTTCTGCCTGAGAGCATCACCCTGATTAACTTCACGTCCCTGGGACTTGCAGGGAACCCCATTCACTGCAACTGCTCAATGCTGTGGATGCGAGACTGGCTGCTGCAGATCAGTACCCTGGACACCTCTGACTACACTGAAGTCCAATGCGCCTCTGGATCCATGGTTGGAACCAAGGTGTACCTGTTAAGCAGCGAGGACATGGGGTGTGACGTCAACATTATCGTGGAGTACTGGCTCGCCTTCGCTGTGGTGGGGAGCGTACTTGTTCTCATGGTGGTACTCGTCGCGGTCGGTGTGAAGTACTCGGACGCCATCGCGTTCCTGCTCTACCTGAAGTTCGACATCCTGATCGGAAGAGACCCCGTCACGGAAGACCTGGAGAACATGGAGTTCGACGCCTTCGTCACCTACAGGTGAGCAGTTCTGTCAACAAGAAAACAAGGTCAGTGACAGTTTGTCAGCGCATTGAATTGGTGAGAAACTCCAATAGTTGGTGGGGACAGATTCACCACACAAACTGGGAGGGCCAGAACCATTACACAAACTGGTGGGGCCAGATTCACCACACAAACTGGGAGGGCCAGATCCACCACACCAACTGGTGGGGCCAGATTCACCACATGAACTGGTGGGGCCAGATTCACCACACAAACTGGGAGGGCCAGATCCACCACACCAACTGGTGAGGCCAGATTCACCACACCAACTGGTGGGGCCAGATTCACCACACCAACTGGTGGGGCCAGATTCACCACATGAACTGGTGGGGCCAGATCCACCACATGAACT
>JAAUXT010038453.1_pt1 | contig 20700 bp, 12 predicted proteins | sample 7278171 | NCBI WGS metagenome assembly JAAUXT01 (sample SAMN14350112, study PRJNA611818) | marine sediment metagenome | isolation source: surface marine sediment (1.8m) | place: French Polynesia: Moorea | collected 2018-08 | reverse complement strand
CACCACCACCACCACCACCAACAACAACAACAACAACAACAACAACAACAACAACAGAACATCTGGAGGTTCTTTGGCTCCTGGTTCCCCTCCTTCTCAGATCCACGTCACTTTGTCCGACACAGGAATGCCCCGGTACATGTACCGGGGCATTCCTGTGTCGGGCCAACGTCTGTCGGAGAGAGATCCTGCATGGGGAAGCTACGCAACGACGTTCGTCCTCTCGGTTCAATCTGCCCGGCTTCAGGTGTTCATAGCAAAGGTCAAGACTCCAGAAAACACTGTGTAACAGTCTCTGTGAACGTTGTGCTGAGAACACGCGTGTGTGAAGATTTTGTAAACCTTTCAGCAGTGGGTTGAAACCGCATTGATCTGTTTGACCCGAAAATTTGTACGAGTGTCGTGGAAACCGCTTCCGTTTCCTGTTGTTGTGTGCGGTGGTGTGGGCCGCATTCCTGCAGACCGCCGGCTTCGCTCTCATCTTTCTGAGTACTGAAGTGTCAGGTTTGTAACATTGATGTCAATTCACTTGCGGCAATAGAGGGAGTTGAAGAATCTCTCAAGAGGATGAGATTGCAAAACTAAACCGACCAACAGTGGAATGCGTCTTGACGATGTGTCGAGCTTTGATAAGCCAAGCTTCAGCGGATCCAGAGGCCTGGGCCCTATGACTCCTCCCCCAGAAAGCAACAAAACAACAACACCACCGTTTTATGTTGTGAGCCACTGGTTTGCTCCTTGAATGTTGCTTTTGTGTGACCTGGTCGGACCCAGGACGCCTGGGAGACACACAGGATCCGCAAACGCTCGGAAGAGAGACAGGACACACGCGAAAACGGCCATTTACAAGCGGCGAACAAATATTTTGCAGTTTTTACATGTGAGGCAAGTTGACGCAAACGTGATTTTGCTGTCTTCCTTTCTTGGCAGGAAACTGATTCATTGCGTTCGCGCGTCGCGGTGCATCTTGACTTGTTTTTTTTTACGCGCAGTCAGAAAGGGGTTTTTGATCTGGTTTTCAAGATGTTTTGGTTGGATTGTATTGAGTTAAAGAGCTCCATTCGGGAAAAAAAGAGTCAGGCGTTTCTGAGTTTCGCGTGTCATTGTGTTGAGCGACATCATCACAAGTTTCAGACCCTTTTTCAGAAAAAAAAACAAACATGGGTCAATATTTTGCCAGGAGGAAGAACCCACGCGTTTTGCAGTTCTTCTTTGCGAGGAAAACGCGTGCGGAGAGGGATCGAGATGTCTCTGCAGACGTGTTCTGTAAGCACTGCCCCCCCGTCGGCAAAACGGCGACTTTTATGTTTTTGCACGCATTGTCAGGTGAAAGCCAAGGGTCCTAAACAGCTTTTGGAAGTTGTTTGTGGCCAGTGCCTGACTCCACAAAACAAAACACTCACCTTGTCTGTTCACAGCAGTGACGCAGTAACTGCTTGAACATGCCCAGAAAGTGACTGTGACGCAACATGGGTCCCGGGCCTTTGACACCAGGCACCACTGCACTGGACACGCCTTCACAGGTATCTCTTGACCACGTGGACTTTGCAGCCCCTGCCTGCATGGAGATCCAAGGCTGTCCTGAGATCGTTGACAGAGGAGCATCATCCCCAATCGGTGTCCTTGATTCACCCATAACCAGGACTGATGAGCTCTGCACGTGTCTTATCTCTCATCAACGGGAGGACCGACCGTTCGACGTGATCGCGTGTGGTCAACATCACAATGAATCATATTGCAACAAAATATCTTTCTGATTGCAAAGGTTAGTCAAACAAACGCGCAATACAAAACATGTTTTGGCGCCATGTCGCTCGTTCGGTGGTTTCGCACGAGAATCGCTTTGAGCTGTTTGGGGACACGATGTGCAATTTGGTCAGTTTGCACGGACCAGCTCAACAGTTACAAAGTTGCACAGCTATCTGGCCATTCAGCAGTGTCCTTTGCGCTCTTGTGCCCTGAAGACCCGCCAGCTCCTGAGATGCATAGTTCACTCCAACCAGACCCGAGGAATCAGCACTGTGTGATTTCACTCAGGCTCTGGATGTAATCGTCATAGGAGGGGAGCGCCTCCCTCACCGTGGGCTCCTCAGCCTCCGGACTCTCCACCCGCAGCACTGTGTCCGGAGCCTGCGGTGTCTCTGCCTCTGCCTCTGCTTCCTCAGTGGGAGCCTGGCTGGGCTCAGGGTCAGGTTCCTGAGGATCCCGAGACAGTGAGTCGTCCGAGTGAACCACTGTGTACTCAAAAAATCTCACGTAATCCTCCATGTCTGGACGAGGCATGTCCAGCGCGACGCGGTACTCGGGAGGCAAATCCTTCTTGAGGTCGTCGGCCTCGCCGTCGCCGAGCGGGGAGGTCTGGGTGCATCTGCTGCGCTCGGCGGATCTGCGCATAATCCCGCTGTCTATCTTCTTGACGTAGGCGACGAGCAGCGACCCGAGCAGCACCGTGACGCCCATGAGGATCAGCAGGATGTAGCTGTAGTGGCCGTAGTAGCTGATGTAGTGTCCGTAGCCGTAGCCGTGCGGCGCGGGCGTCGTCTGCAGCGCCGCCGCCGCCGCAGCTCCCTCTGGTGCCGCCGTCAGCGCCCCGTCCGTGTAGCCGTCGTCCGAGAGGATCCGAACATCCATCGCGTCCTGGTGTCACCAACACAACCTGTCCAGCGCCCAGGTCAAAACTGAGGCCACAGACCGAGCGTCGCTTCCGATGTCCCTGCGTCAAGGGTCCCTCAGGCGGATGTTGACTTTCTGACTGGCGTCACCAGAGCAATTTTCTGGAACTTCAAAACATGTTTACTGCACCAAAGCCACTTGGAAATGCCGGCTCAACTTGTTGCAAACTATCCACAGGTTCAGCAATGCGATGTGAGCATCATATCCATAATTGCACTGGGGGTGTCAGAGTTGTCCGTGTGTTGGAATGGAGTGAGAGGTGGAGAGACGAATGTTGCATTTCGTTATCAGTGAACGTTAACACGTATGTTCCGTTGTTCCACATGTCAACGCAACAACTGGAGGCGCGAGACCCTGAGAGTCGCTTCCTATCTAGGCCAAACCAACGATTGCGAAGCGATAACCCAAAATGAGCTTTTGATGAACTTTTGATATGACGACGGTGGAGGAGTCTTCTTTTATCTCCTGCTTCTCACCTTTTCAGATTTCCCGTCTGTTCGTTGCGTGATTCTTCGACAAGTCTAGAGTTCTTGGCGTCGCAAGAAAGTGCACAGCCCTAACCAAACTGCTGCTGTACTGTAATCAGATTGTCCCACAACGTACGGTCTTCCCAAAATCAGGCAGCCCATTGGACAGGTGGATCGAGGGGTCCGCGCAGCAGCGGAACACCTCGACTGTCATTACTCTGGGAGACGAGAGGCACGTTGAGTTCTTCAGCTGAACTGCTGGCGAAGCAGCAATAAATGTCCACAGTTTGGTTCTTCGGGCACATACGTCCCAAGACGAAAAAAAACACAGCAAAGGAGACACACGAAGCGGGCTGGGAAGGACTTTCGTGAATGGTCCTGCAGGTCAGTGCTGCATTCGGACGCTGAGAGATTTGGGCGCACAATTCTTTTTTGGGTACGGGCAACCCTCTTGGATGTGCATCCCTGCTCGTTCTGTCACCGTGGTTCCTTCCTGTGACAGAGAGACGCGCAGCTGACCTTTCCATGATCAACGCCAAACCCGCCCGTCAGGTGAAGTTTGACGTTGGACTGGAGGCAGGGAGAACAGCTGTTATTCCTCTGTCTGGACGACGTGGGCGAAGGATTTCTCCCCTCGTCACGCTGCGGCCGTTTCCTGCACGGACGGCGCTTCATCCTCAGACTCTCACAGGTCTGAGGCCACTCAAGGTAACACAGGTCTCCTGCCGCTGGTGACTCCCTTGTGCGATGGCAAACACGATTGTGGCTAAATCACGCTGAAGAGCAGAAACACCTGGTTTAATTTGTGGAAATGTACCACTCGTGAGATTCTTGCCTGTTTCGTTCTCAAGGTGACAAACGGCTGGGCTCTTTTGGCACACAGAACGGATTCGTTTTTGGCATTCACGTCTCGTAGTTGGAGTCAAGGTCCACATCCCAAGGTTCAGATCCCAGTCAGGACGTGGGCCGGCCCCCAATCCGGATCTTGGATCTGGTCAGGGACAGACAAAGACGCAAACACGGCCGTGACTTGGCTTTGTAAACGTGTGATGGTGGCTTCTCGGGAACGGAGTTTTCATGTTTTCTTGGTTATTGCAGAGTTAAAAAAATATTTTCGGCTCTTCGACTGCCGCGCCTCCGCCTGGTGAAAGGCTGTTCATTTTCATCCATGCAGAATCCCGCAAAATACGGGACATGAAGTCAAAAGCACCAAAAACGCGAAAGATCGGAAGTTTGGGCAGTTCAACTTTTGCTCAATTCCACACATTCAGATCGAAACTGCACACACTTGCACCATGCTGCAGCGATGGTCTTCAACGCCTGCGCTATCGAACGTGCGAACAGCCAACAAACAAGTGGCAGGTGGACAAACCAGCGGAATAAAGTGTGTGAACAGTTTGAATTGGTCAACACAGTGAACCAAGAATTCCCAGTCGTCTACACCAGGTTCGTCTGGTGGATTCAGCGTCTGGATTGGAGGGTCCGGGCCCATCCAGATTCCTGACTGGAGATTGATCCGAGAGGGGGACAATTTGCGACCTTGATCCTTTTTGGCGTGCCAGAAAACAACAATTGGGTTCGACCCCAGGGACCTCAGATGTGCTGGGGCACCACGGACTGGCGTGTATCAAATTTGGCCTGTAGATTTCATCTGTCTGTAGAAGTTAAGACCAGCGCTGGTGTTGGAGGAAATTGTGTGAGTTCTGTTCCACAAGCTCTCCTCGAGGCAGTCCACGGCCAGGTACTCCAGGTCCCAGTAGAACTTGTTGGCGAAGGGGAGCGGGCTGGCGACGAGCTCGGGCAGGTCTCCCAGCCCCAGGATGCAGATCCCGTGAACTTTTCTGCCGCTGGAAAACACACAGTGCCAGTCTTCTCCACTTCTTCTGTACGTGACACACTCCCGAAGATCGTTTTCACAACTCTGCAGCAAGGCTGATTGTTGATTTACAATTCTGTTACGATTTCACCAGAAGTTCGCAAACCCGCGGAAACAAGGAGACATCTCGTGCGGATTCAGGACCGGGCCGGGATGGCCAGCACACACGTACTGATAGAAGAACCGACCTTGGGGTGGGCCAGCGACCGACCATCAGAGTTTCAAAATGTAAGGAGGGGGCAAATGTCCGGGGTTTGGAGGAGGACCTGAGGTTCCGGTCATCGGGACCTACCAAAGCACTGGTGAGTTTTTGCAACCACTAATTTTCATTCTGGATGATGCCCCAATTGCCAGATCAGTCGTTCTTTCCGCCAAATAGGGAACTCAGAGCCAATGACCAGTGACCAAATGGTTTTTGTGTCACCGATCGGGCGAAAGGGCCCTACGGAAAAGGAGCGGACGTGTTTGCTGAATGTCCCCATTGAAACATGGACACGCGTGTGTGTGTTGCTGACTTGTGCACAGACCTGCGGCAGGACTTCCTGTTTTTCCAGCGCCACTGCACGACTTCGGTGACACAGGACGGTTTCCACGGATTGACTGCAAGAAACAGCGTACAACTGCGTGAACAAATTGCCCTGCTGAACATCTGAACAAGGCAAAAAGTGAAACAAGGGTGAGGAAATCAGGAGCCTAAAATTCACAATTGATGTTGGAATTTGGTGCAGTTAATTTTCTTTGATTATCTTGGCGTTTGACATGCAATTGCTGAAGGGCAGAGTCCTGCACTCTATGCCTCGGTGCGTGAGGTCCTGTACTCACGGAAGGAGCCTCCCGGAGTGCGCAGGTGCGGGTTGAACCTGAGGGCGTTGAGCGACGGGAACACGTGCTCATCAGGGGTGACGGTGTCCCTGCTCCAGCGCAGCAAGTCCTGCGCTCTTCTGTCGTGAAGCACGTACTCCACAAATTGTCTGCTGCAAAGGAAGAACCGAACAGGTCAGGTGAGACCGACAGATATCTGCTGGTCTTTTTGTGGGGTTTTCAGGGAAATACTCATAAATGGTTGACCTGCCACCAGAGAAAAGATGTTTGCAGAGATTTTAACAAAATGACTCAGGCAAAAATGAAATGGTGGTTCTGCTGTTATCACGATGCTATTTCCTTCTCCAGGGCAATTCCTCGTGTGTATCCCTCAAGTCCCGAGAGCAGACACAAGGAAAAATGAAAGCACAGTTTGCCTGAAGAAGCCGTAGGCTGAGCCCTTGAAGATTGTGATGTTATGTGGAGGTGGCGGATTCCTCGCAGTCGCGTTTCCTTTTTGCAGCACTGGCTTCTGTCCTTTCGTCTCTGAGTACCACACTTTGTACATGAAACGCCGTCTGACGTGGTTCTCTCTCACAGGGCTGGTCTGAATGCAGTTTGATCCGTTGAGTACTCTCAATATCTGGACTATTTCTTCGTTAGTCTTGAGTGGGAAGACTTGACTAGGGAGGTTGATGTAGTATTTCCAGGCGGTGTTTGCCTTCATTGCATCCTTCATGCAATTCAGCTCGGCCTGCAGGAGAAAGACAACATAAATAATAACGTCTCACTGCGTCAGTTTTGCTTTGTCGTGCACTCCCTGCCGAGTTAAGAAAGCTCTGAGAAGAAGAACGAAAAGATAAAAATGAACACTAAATGTAGAGAGCGACAAGGAAATGGAGTGTGGGAGACAGACAGACAGACAGACAGAGAGACAGACAGACAGACAGACAGACAGACAGACAGACAGACAGACAGACAGACAGACAGACAGACAGACAGACAGACTGACTGACTGACTGACTGACTGACTGAGATGGGGAGAAGGGAGGGAGAGAAAGAGAGAACAGTGCGATACAGATTGTGAGAGACACAGAGACGGCGACAGAAAAAGAGACACAGACACAAACCGGTTACCTGGAGTCTGGAGTAGCCGGCGTAGATGACCTTCTCCAGTTGTGAGGCCAGGAACACATTATCGAAGCAGCTGACGAGGGCTCGGCTCGCCTCCAACAACTGTGCGGAGCTGGAAAACACAAGGCCAAGGCTGGATGGGGAACCCTGTCCGTGTGACGGATCGGCTACAAACAGTCAGCTCGGGTCTGGTGGACAAGACCTTTTGTTTTGCACATACAGCTTTGTTTCTGACTCGGGGGTGTCTGCATACTCGAGTCCAGCATTTGCCTTTGCTTGTACCAGAGAGCCTTGCGTGGGCAGAAACACTACGCAAGGTCGACCAAGTGTCTCAGTTTTGGCAGAAAGCACGCGTTCCTGTGTGCTCGTGGCTGTGTAGACGAGGGTTGTCGCTGAAGTTTCGGCCCATCCGCGTCACCCGTACCTGTAGGCGTCCATGTGGAGGCAGTAGACGTTGTTGGGTCGGTAGATGGCTCTGAGCAGCCGCTCCACCTGCACCAGGTCCTTGTAGTACAGGATGCTGAAGGCGATGGGAAACTCCTCTGCCTCTCTCATCAACGACTCCGTGACATAACCTCTCTTCATCTTGAAGTCCGTGCAGTTTTGAGCAATGGAGAGGAATATGGAATCTGGGTATTGTTTCTTCGGGTGACTTTTCGTGTACTCTTTGGCTTGAGCTGTTGCTGCCTTGTCGCCCAGAAGAATGGCCGTGCAGTTGGTTTCTGGTGCGATGCCTGGTCGGTGGTTTTCTGCCCAGAAAAACCGTGCGGCAGCTGCTTCTGTCATCAAAACAGCACAGAAACAAGTTTCGTTCGATTCGGTACCCTGACACGTGCTTGTGTGCCGATTGTCAGCCAGATCTACACGTTTTGTGCCTCTGAATCGCAGCTTTGACCTCACACTCGAATTTGATTCCCGTTCAAAGTGCAAGATTGCCCGTTGATGATCTTCTGTCCGTGAAGGATCGCGGACTCTGAAGTAAATTGTCTGCAGCAGAGTGAGCTCCAAACGTGTGACACGTCGTGCACTTGACATGATGTGCTGCAGATTGACAAACGTTCTTTTTTTCTGTCACAAACCAAACACACACAATGCACAGATACTCTGTCTGTCAGTCAGTGAGCCAGTGAGTCAGTGAGTCTGTGAGTCTGTCTGTCTGTCTGTCTGTCTGTCTGTCTGTCTGTCTGTCTGTCTCACGAATACTCGGCAGCGCACACACATGCGTCGTGATTCACGAAAAGGAATCAGTTCACCAGAACCTGCAAGCGTGAAGCTGTCTCACCTGCAGAACAGTTGCGACAACTCGCGACGACGGACAGGATGCGGACGTCCCGGGCTCTGTAGAACCCGAACAGCAGGAGCAGCCCGCAGGCCACGGCCACCACCGCGGCTACAAACGAGTAAACGAGCTTCTGGTGCAAGGAGACCGGCAGGTTCAACATTTCCAAGCGTGAGTTCAGTCCATGGCAGCTTTCTGTCATGTCTCGCTGAATGATCTGGCATGTTGTGCACGACTTGCAATGGCATTCGAGTATACTGCTGTTGTTTCGCAGGGAGAGCGATAGCAGAATGTCGGCTGTGTGATCGCTTATCTTGACCTTTGTAGCTAAACGTGCGTTGGTGGCCCACTTGTGAAAAGATCGTGTTCTGTGTGATTCCAATCAACCGAAATGCTCTGCAATACTTACGAAGCAAGAGAATGGACCAAGCTTTGATCATCGAAGAGAAACACAAAGTTCATTTGGAAGGGTGTGTGTGGGTTTGTGTGCGTGTGTGTGCGCGCAGCTTGACGAGTTGACGGCGGAGATCTGATGGCAGATCGTGCATGCATGCATGTTGTCTTGTGTTGGCCTGCACGGGAACTTTGTGATCTGTGGATCTCGTGCCCAACTCCGGAATAATCTGCTACCATGGGATCGTCTGCATGGGTCCGACCCAGGGAAACTCCCAACTTTAACATTCCAGAATTTGGCATGAGAGACAGAAACAGAGAGACATGCAGAGAGGCAGAGGGGCAGAGAAAGAGTGAAGTATACTTCTGGAGGGAAAGTTTATGAAACAGGGTCGAATCGTGAGTCGGCGCTCGTGAATCTGCATGAGGAACAGTAAGGAAGCACAACACCACAGTTGACAACAAGATCCCACCGACCTGCCCGCCTGGGGAAAATCTTCATACTGTCGCGCTATCCCGACGCCATGATTCGTGGCAATGCTGCCTGTCTGACGGCTCTTCCCGTTCTGTTCTCGCTGTAGCAGCTGTGCACTGTCAGGGGCGGATCGGGGACTTGGGCGCGAGAAGGGAGCACGAACACCACCATGGGGTTCGTCTCAACTTTGAAAACTCTCACGCGTAATGTGTGCCTCATGGTGCAAAAGTGGATATACAACGCGAAGGAAATGTTCCATTGTGGTGGGGGTCTGAACCCTACCCTGGGACTTCCCCTGCATGGATTGCAAATTGTACGAGGCTCGATTCATTTCTGCGTGGCTGGAAATGTTTGCCGATCATGACCAAGGTGCTTCACAATTTGCACTCATTATGACTACATTTCTGTTGACAGACAAACATGGCACCTTTTGTTGGAAATGGGTATAACAAGGGTATATCAGGTTGGCGAAACATTTCCAGCCAGAAATGAATCGACCCTCGTATGGTGTGCGCGTCGTGCAGTTGAATAAACAGTTGTGCAAAGCTGGTTTGACAAACAAATTTGTGCGTCGGAGCTTGAGACAACAGACAACACACAAACATGTTTCACATCATTCAGCGAAAAAATATCATTTTCACACTGTGGTGGCCGTGCTGCGCTGATTTTGCGTTTGCTGTCAAAATATATTTGACTTTGTTGGTCGTGCTGTAGTGGTCAAATTTATATTTCGCATCACTCAGCAAGAGCGTGTCTTTCTCTGTTTCCTATCCCCACCCCTTCAGCAACTATTCTTCATTCCAAAAGAACATGAAGGGTTCAATCCCGAAAGAGTTGCCACACAGATCAGGAAAGGGTGGGATGACAACAGATCAACGCGTGCACACACACACCTGAACTCGAATGTGTGCACACCTGCCGTGCCGACAAAGGTCCAGGCATAACAAGTGCTTTCTATTGCTGCAAATTTGTATTTATTGGCTTTTTCTTTTCAACTGAAATCGCTGGCAATTGGATGAGACAACAAATGAGAAAGAAAAGTCTGCCAAAAACGCCAGAGTCTGGATCTGGTGTCTGGCAGAGAAGAACAAACGCACAAAAGGAAAGATTGGTTCCACAGACCACGTAGTAGGATCAACAGTCAAATAAAACAGTTTTCTTGAAACCAGTGTTGTTTGTGCCATTGCTCACACTACAGAAATGACATCTGCCAACAAACATTGACCGCACCTTTTGTTGAAGCTTGCAAGATCACTCAACTGTGCAACGGAACACATGCAGACACAGAATCCCCAACCAAGCTCATTTCGCCTCTTGTTGCGATGCTCTGTTGAACGTCGTTGCCTTCTGACAAGAATAAACAAGTAAAAAGTTGCAATGTTCTGTTGACGGTCGTTGCCCTCTCGGTCGTTGCCCTCTGACAAGAATATAAACAAGGGAAAAGAAGATTGTGTCGAACGTGCTTTACCAGAATCTTGGGAACGTTCCGCCTGGGTTCTCCTCCACAACTGACGTGTGTTTACTGCAGGGGGTCTCAAAAGTTTATTCTGCTCAATCTCATACCGCGGTAAAAACTATAGTTTGAAGTAAATTTTCTGGCATCAACGAACACAGTAATCGCAAGCTTACAGACTTCTCTCTGACGAACTGCCAGGTTCAGAACGGTCAAGTTCTCAAGGATCATCACAAGAAGGAAAATATCCAAGTCCGAGTTTGCGTGCACGCCTTGATTCAGAAGGAACTGCCTCAAAGGATACTAAGAGGCACCATTTCATGACTCACCACAGTGGTATCATTCACCCCATACCTGAGCTCTTGGATCACCCAACCCACCCGAACTGCCCATTTGACAGTTCACGCAATCAATTTCAAACTGTCTTTGTAGTTGTGCCATGTTGAGCGGCACCATTGCCTCAATTGGAAATGATCATCTCCTGTGATACCTTAGCTTCACTGGTCACACAAAACATCTTGCCAGTGACAAAATGGGTCGAGAAGACAAAGAGAGGAAGGTGTTCAGAACAATTTTGGGGTATGCTTTTCGCTGTGAAGTTGTCCTTCGACGCGGGACTGGCAGTCATCAACCTGAGTATTTGCAAATGGAAGCATCCAAGGTTTTGCCTGCAAGGGTCACGTGTCGTTCACAAATCCAGCTCGCGTGCAAGTGCATGGGGGCCACAACCCCAACAACGTGGAGATTTCGCCAAACGTTGTATCACAGGCGAAGAAGTTTCCCATGTCGTATGTCAATTCTTGTGAAGGAAGGTTTCTCCCCCCGTTGTTGACCATGGGCAGGACTGGTGTGGAGCCCCTCAATCGAGATGGAAGGTGTGTCAACGTGTTTCTGTTTTGAGGGGTTCCGTCTCTGTTCACAGCACCTCAGGGAGAGTCAGTGACCTGGGGCTGGCAGGTGTGTCTTCATCAGTCAAAACTGCCTTACTTTTCAGCATCAGTCCGTCAGTACTGCCTCACATGGTCGTCCTTGTCTTACTTTTCACTCACTTCTGTCATGTTTCAACTGGTTTTCGTTTTTCAGTGTGGTGGGTTGGTGCGTCAAGCCGTTTTTTCTGCAGTCACCAGAGAAAAAAGACTGCGTCGTCTCTGCCACAAACCACATGTTTCCCGTGCAAACTTGTTGAAACAGCAAAGGGTGAATAAATTGTGTGTTTTGGTTTCCATTTTCGCTGTGTGTCTTGAAGGTCTTGGAATGTAAGTTCAGTTGTCTCTGGATGACCCACAGGTCTTGTCTCTTTGCGGTGCACAGACTTCGGAAGGATGCGATGAGTGTGTGAGTTGATTTTCGGCGTGCAACCAAAAGACCACACAAACATGAGGATTTGCCTCAACTCCCCAGCGAATCCAGAGGGGGGGGGGTCAACGACTCGAAAAGGTGAAATACGTCCAAGATATTTACAACATGTCAAAGAAGAAATTGACTTCCGATCTACAGGTGACAGTCAGGGCCACGTCGGCCCAACCCAATCCTCCTCTGGATCACCCGCGTGCGAACACCTGTTTTCGGAGGGCCAGGGAGCTTGAACTCGGGTGATTTCTGCAGAGAGAAATGTTTTCAAAATTTCTGAACAAGTCGAAGAGCCATTGTGCATGCAATCTCCAAAAAAAGCGACAACTCAGGATATGGAGGTGCGCTCCTCTTTGCTGCCAGACACCTGGTGGGAAAGTTCACAGACATCAGCCACATCATTTCAGCGTTCCCATGTCCTCGGAGTTTCGTAAAACAAACACGTTGCAGTTCTAACTGCTGTTCATTTCATTACCGGGTATTTTTGATTCAATAATTTCTCAATACTCGATGATTACAGAAGAAGTACAGATATATTGATATTTTTCATCGCATTGCCTTGCAAACCCGAAGTTATTTCTGCAGTTATTCCCACTGCCAGAGTAACAGGCCCTCGGCCAGAGACAACTTGTCGGCACAAGAAAAGCCCTTCGGTAGCTTTCAGCACTTTCATGTTCGTTGTGTCCTCTCCATTGCTTCTCTTGTGTGTATCCACGTTCACATGGGAATGGAGGTGCATTTCTTCTGTGTGAGAATTCAACGTCTCGACGCCAACCTCCCTCCACAAGTGCTGTTGTCAGTTCGACTTCAAGAAAACAGCATGCAAGGCCAAAAAAATGTAGCGTACCTTGATGCACTTGTTTTCACTGAAGGTGCTTTGTGCTTACTTGTCTCCTTCAACGTGAGTTGCACTTGTCATTTGCACCCCATTTGATTCCCTCTCTGGTGTTGCTTGTGCCTCCATGACCTCCTCGTAGCTGGGAAGTCTGTCTGGTGGGAATGCCCGGGCCGCCGCAGTCCCGGTGTCGCACCCCGGTTGCAGAAGGATGTCGCGGGAAGATTTCCCATCGTTCGCCGTGTGCTGCCGATCTCCCCGACTCTGCTCCCGGTGCTGCTCCGCCTCCGCCGCTGCTATCGCCGCCGCTGCCGCCGCCGCCGCCGCCTCGGCCGGTGTCGGCATGCTCAGCGCCACCGAGTAGATCGGGGGCGGCGCTGCGTGCTCCACCCTCCACGCGTCTCCCGGGTTCTCCGCTGCAGATCCGACCGCCCCGGGCCACTCCTTGCGCGCTCGACAGCACCGAGGTGGCCCCAGGCACCGCCGCACGAGCACCACTGTCACCATGATCATCACGAAGAAGAGAGCTGCGGGCAGAACAGTCTTCACGTCCAGACGCAGACCCGTGTGCGCCTCATCGTGCAGCGTTGCGTCGCTCAGTGTCTCGTTGTGTCCCGTCGTATCCATTTTTGCGATGAGTGGAATGTTGAAGTGTTATGTAAATGAAGGCCACACAGGAATTCCCAGTGTCGATGATTTCATGCAGGGCAGACGCAGGCACGTGAGCCTTGTCACCTCACTCATCGTCTGCAAACTTCAGTCTCACAAGAGCTGCAGCACCTCACTTGAAAAATTTGCTTGCAACATTGCCTGTATGGAAGTTGTCTTCATTTTTGGACACTGACTCAGTGGCTTTGAGGTGCTGCGCAACGTTGGTTTTCTCACTGAAAAAGTTCGTAAATCTCGCATTGCTTGAGACAGGTTTGAAAAACGTTTCCTGAGTCAAAAATGACATTTACGTCCCAACTCCTTCTCACCCCTTTCAAGATGAAAATAGTTTTGCCTTGGTTCTGTGCACTGAAGCGCAGATTTTATGGTGTCATTTGTTGTACACGTGACTGTCTGCCTCTTGTTTACTCTTACGCCTGAGCGTCACCGTGCTGTCGTGCACGTACGCACAGATGCGGCGTGGTGAACGACGACCGGAAGGCGTGGCGCTCGCTCTCTGCAAGTGTGTACATGCAAGACCCTCCAGCATCGCTCGAGTCATTTGCAGTCTCACTGTGTATATAAGTTGACGCTGAGCATCGACTCAACTTCCCCGTGATGACTGTCCGGCTGCCTTCACCGACGCCGTGAAACTAATTTTCTGTTGGATGTGTTCATGGAGTTACGAGGCTTCTCTCCTCCAATTTTGCTGTCTGGACCAAACTTTGCACCCCGTGTTGAACAGAAGTGGATCCCTCAGGATTGAGCCCTACCGCATGTAGAGGTTCAGACTCACCGTGGAACATGAGCGGACTTCACGACTTGCTCGGTAGGGTCGGGAAACACTTTCTCTGAACAACAAGAATTTGTAACACTGCAGGACACTCGGAACTCCACTCTGTGTGCACGGCTGGTCACGAGCGAGCTCCAATCAGTAACGCATTCCCACACTCAAAGGGGATGAGCGAAAAAATAATTTTGACCTGGACGTGTCGGATCGTCTACGGATTTCCAGAGCATGTGAAAGATCCAAACTCCAGGTACGTATTTGTCTCTGTGTCTGGTTTTCCACGACATGCTGGTGGTCTCCTGAGACCAAGCACAAAGACCAAGGACAAACAAAATACATGTTTTATTGCAATGGACGTCAAGTACGCACTAGATCACATGTATACTTTTTCCCCAGTATCACTTGTTTACCTCATTCATCACAAAGATTTGTTTTTACCCCATCATCATCACAAAAGCAGTAGATAGATTCTATCTATTTACCCCATGCATCCGAGACTGATTAGAACAAGCAACAGGTCACGTAAACGATCACGACAAATATATGTTGGGAGTTTAGGCAGACGCGCCACGCGACCGTGTGCAATGGAGACTTTGACTTTGCAATTGAAACTCTGTTTTTGAGACTTGTGTGAGCAAATCAACTTCCTCTGCGATGTTCCCAAATTGTGAAAACTGCGATAAGAACTCCTTATCTGATTCCGAGGAAGATGGAACAGAACTGGTTAAAGTTGTTAGCACGAGGAGTGGAACTTCGACGTGTGGCGTTCCGGACACAAAATCTCCATACTTTTCAACTCTACATGAATTAAGACTTCACCTCAGAAGAGGCTTTGATCAAACAATTATTGCAGTACGAAACGCCGTTTTGATACAATACAGTGAAAAACACATGACACACAACAAACGCGAGAAACAGTCAAATGCCAAAATCCACAAGATGTCATGAATTCTCGGTCACAACAGACAAAACGACGGCAGACTAAAAATCTCAAGGTGGCCTGACCATTGGGGCTTGTTTCACCTTTTTGAGCCATGGTTTGGTTCTGTCGGTCTCTTCCCCGGCCTGACGTGTCGGAGGAACAGGTGCCTCGATGAGAGAACCGTTAATCAAACTGCAGCGTTCGGCACAAAGCGAAGAGAACACAGAACACATAGCTCGGAGCCTGTCAACCATATGACACCGTACAAACAACCCGAACAAGGACACATATCACATAAAAATAGCGTCAAATGTTTTACGAGTCCGCACCAAACGAGACACAACAAGCCCAGAATAACTGCAGTTTCGATGTCGAAGTTTGTTAGATCTCGTATTCGGACCCGAAGGCACCGCGTCCATGCGCGCATCTGTTGCGTTTTTCAATTTCAATCGAGCGCGAAGTTTGTACAGGAGTACACGGACACGGACACGCGTGCGAGCGAGTGCGCAAAGAAACAGGCTCTACATGTGCTGGTCAAACACGACCACCTCTGGCTCCGTCTCTGGAAATTCCGCCACGTATTCATCGTACGTGGGCAGCTCGCTCATCGACGCGTTGAGATTCCGAGGCATCATCTGAATGTCGAACGTCGGCTCGACCACGATCACGCACACGCGGCCGGGACTTTCCGCCTGGTTCCCTTCCATTTCGTTTCCACCAGGTGGCGCTGCAGTGCCCGGAGTACGACACGAACACGCGCCGCTCAGCGCAGCGGTGCCGTCCTCGCGGGCGCCACAGCGGCAGGGTCTCGGCATGTCCACGGCGGTCGCGTAGTCCGGCGGCGCCTGGAACATCTCCAGATCGACTTCGACCGCCTGGCCCTCTGGTGCAGAACGGCGGCGCAGGCGCTTGAGGAAGGCGTGGTGAGCGCCGCGAGCCACGCGGTAGCGCAGGAAAAACGTGACGACGACGAGCACGGCGAAGGCGGCGCCGACGATGACGCCGTAGTTGACGGTGCTGGAGTCGAGACCGCCATCGTGACCCTCAGTCGGGGGCGGCGTGCTGAGGGGCGTGGCGGTGGTGGTGGTGGGCGGAGGCGTGGGGGTGGTGTCCTGGTCGAAAAATACGTGCTCTCCATTCCACTCCTGCAAAATAAAAAGTTGGTTGACGGGACCCCTTTGCAAGTGAGAGACCCACAAAAGCATTCAGATCTTTGTTCCTTTGCCTCACAAGCTTTGAACTCACAATTCAACGCAACTTTTAAGTTCACCAAAAGTCATTCCACGCAACTTCATGGAAATTTCCAATGCTCCCACCAATTCATGTCAGTGCAAGACCATGCAGATCCACAGATATTTTGAGAAATTAAAACACACTCACCATTATGTTGAGTCGTTGACGCAATGTGGCTCATTGGATTCCTGTTTGAAGAGGAATCAAGAAACAATCAAGAAGAACACTACAAATCTCTGTCTTTTTTTATTTTCCTGAGTGTCTGTCTCGCTGACGTCGTCGCAGTGCTTCGTGTCCTGAACTTGAATGGTCCGCGGACCAATTCCTCCAAATCCAGGCCACGGGCTCACTGACCTGTGTCAGCATCGACCAGCGCAGGAGCAATTCGGACACAAATTTGCAAGCGATTTCTCAACCACCTTGAGCAGATTTGGCTCACGCTTGAGTGGTGCAGGCCGGGAGACCCAGTTTTCTTCTTTCTTGTGTCAACTTCCTCGAGATAAGTGCAGCCCTGTTGAGCTCGAGGAGAGGGAGTGTCTGTCCACTTCTGCAGTGACACAAGGAAGAGCGATCGCCGCCGTTTTACTTCAGGTTCTACAGGTCAAGTCCGCTTGACGCGTATCACAAAGATCCAACAGAAAGTGTCTGCGCGACGTCAAGGTGTTTCACTGCGCGTTTCACGAATGGCCAAAACGCTAAAAAACTTATCAGCTGCAAAGGCTGAGAAAAGTGGCAAAAAAAACAACAACAAACAGTGCAAGCTCATGCGGACACATGCAAGATGTAAATTCATTGAGGATCGACAGGTCAGAACCATAAAAGATGAGATCGACGGTGATCACGACAAGGACCAAGTCTCCATTATTCTGCAGAATTTATGGCGCTTCGGTGCTGAAGCACTGTGACCGTCGCAGATCTGAAGCGCGGTGCGCATTCGATCCCATCAAGCCTTTACAAGCAGATCAAACGCGCAAATTGTCACCTGTCCAATGAGCTTCTTTTTTGAGTTTTCACTCCAAAATCTAGAACTGGAACCAGACTGAATTCTTCGGGGTCTGACGCAGCACATTATTTGGACGAGAGGTGCTCAGGTTGTTTTTGTTTGTCATTTGTTCTGCTTTTGATAAAGATCTTATCTGCACGATGATGATCACACCCGGTGACACTGTGGAACCAAATGTCACCGATTTGTTGGAAACAGAAAGTTTTCTTCCAGCAAAATCGCTTCAGCAGCGGCGTGTTCCCTTCTGCCCCTCGTCGTCACATTCACACAGTCGTTTTGTTTTGTTGTTTTGTTTGGCAGTTGCAAACATTTTGCTCGAGGGTGCGTACCTCAGTGTCTGTTTTGATCATTTAGTTCCGGTTGGCAACAGACAAAATGTGGCTCAAGGTCAGACGGAAACCTCCGGCTCCCATCCGCGTTCCAAATACAGTCGCAGTTCAGGCGTCTGAATCAGATCAGTTTTCCTCCAAGACACTGGGCAGAAAATCCCGAATTGGACCCGTGCAAGTTGCGGCGAACACGGACCGGTGTTTCTGTCACCATGCAGGCTTCATCCGTTCGAAGCGGTTCTCGTCGTTTATTGAAACACACCCATTTTGTGGTTTGAGAATTTATTTTGTTTATTTGCTCAGGTAGAACAACAAAATGACTCTCAAGTGCTTGTCGCTCACGAAGATCTCTTGGCATCGTCAAACGAGCCACGAACCCACCCCCCCACACACACCCGTAACCGAACAAGCGCGTGATCCTCGGGACTGATGAAAACACACACAGATACACACACGCACACACACACACGTACACACACAACAAACCGCCAGAAACAGAAACGCAACGCACACACACAAAAAACGTTTTGTGGTTTCTTGGTGAAGTGCTTTGTGTCTGAAAATCACGCACGCTCTTGCTTCACGAAACTTGAAGGACTTCAGATTTCCACACATTACAGGAAGAATTCTTCGTTGAAGTTGAGATCAAACCAAAACATATCATCGCGATAGCATCACACTTGGAGTGCTTTGGTCAATATTTGTTCCGACTTGGTGGTCAAACAAGACACGAACTCTGAAAATGGGTGTCCAACACTTCCTTCAGCGTGACGCTGAGCGCGTCAGGTGCATGAAATCAGAAAGTGGCGGTGTGGCAGTTTGGTCGTTTTGTTTTAGCGTTTTCTGTTCGCAACAGGGAAGCTGTTTGGATTTCTTCGATCACATCGGAATCAGACGTGTCGATCCGCGGTGACGTGAGGTTGACATTTGAAATTTCAGCACTTCACATGCACCTCATCTCGTCTTCTTTTGAAGCAGTAAAATCGAACCAAGCGGGGTCGGGGGTTTTAGTTCTTCGATACGTTCGTTCACTCCACGCCAAACTGCAGTGTCATCACAGGCAAACGCAAACGTCTTCTCGGTCGGCAGGGTTGGAAGTGTGGATCGGGGCTTCCAGATCTCGCGCACCCAGTTGACCAAATCCTGAAGAAGTCCGTCGCTGAAACTCTCGACTCCGCTGAGGCAGACCTCACTCGGAACGGATCCCAGAGAGACGTCGACTCAGATTCCAGTTCGGACAGCTGCGACGGATGCGTTTCTGACGCAGACTACGTCATTGTGTTGACAACACCATGTGAGAGCAAACGACTACGAGTACAGTACAGTACTGCGAGGATGTAGTCCTCTGTGACATTCATCTCAGTGAGGAACTCGATACCAAAGTGTTCTGTTCTGAGCGACCAGCCATCTCCATGTTCTGCATAGCTCTCCAAATTTTATCCGTTTTCTCATCTGAGTTGATCACATGTAGCTGCCATACGCGATCATGCAGACAACAATAAAAAAGTGGACAAAGCACGTGTATATGGTGTAAAAATCAGTTTGACTGACCTGCGCCTTGGACACAGAACTCTCCATTTCACAGAGCCTTTCCCCTTTCAGGGTATCACAAGCACAAAGTTGTCCAGTCCCAAGGACACTCAGCTCAAAAGTACGTTGAAAAGTAAGATTCGTGTTGCGCCCAGACTTGCGGGTCACAAGTTTTGCTCGGACACCAAGGCGTACTGGTCAGTTCGTCTGTGGGTGTGTCTGTCCGGCCGCGGCATGGTCAGCGCCACCCTGTACTCGGGAGGCGGCCGCACCTGCGAATAGCTGGGCAACTCGCTCAGATCACGCATCTCGTGTCCGCTCCCACTGTCCTCCTCATCCGCGTCCCCTCTCTCCTCTGAGAAGTAAGGCTTGTACAGGGGCATCATGTAGAAATAAGCCTTTTTGCTGATTTTGTATCGCAGGTAGAGGATGAAGATGAAGAGGAGGCCGAGCAGCGCGAGGAGGGGCACGGCGATGCGGGACGGCACGCCGCCGATGGTGTGCGCATGCGCGTGCGGCTCCGACGTCAGCACCAGCCGCTGCACGGTCGTCAGCGTCGAGTTGACCGTCGTGGCGTCGCTGCTGCTGAACGTCGCCTCTGTCGTGTTCTGAAAAGGGCCACAACGAAAATAGGTGACAAGAACGGATGGAGGCGGAATTGGGGACACAACATGGGGGGGTCCCTGTCAAATGACGAAGTTTTTGAGCTTGGGTTCCCACACAAAAATTGGGCGTTGTTCAATTTGACGCGAACTCCAAACCGACAAGCTCAGAATGATTGTTGCAGTTCCATCTTCGTTTTGACAAAAAATTTACATTTTGTGCCCCCCAACCGGTCTTGTGGTGCCGAGAGTGAGGCGCGGTTCACCTTTGGTGCAATTCGAAGTTTCAAGGCTGCGAAAGCCGCGTTGGAAGACCTTCATCCCTTCCTGCTTTATGGCCGGCAAAAAATTGCCTTATGCACCCATCATTTGCAGTTGTCTTGTCCCACGACACCAGCTGGAGCTGCAACTCAGATCGACCAAACCAACTGGTGGTGCCACCAACTCGTGGAGTCAAACCCACCACACCAACTCGTGGGGCCAGAACTACACTTCAACTGGTAGGGCCTGAGTTTTTAGGTGATTTGAGGTGGGTCGCGCGATTTGGGCTCACATGAGCCAAATCGGTGTGAGCCAAATCAAAGCACCTATAGGCAGCCTCTTCCAAAAGTATGTCTGCAGCAGTTTCATGGTCAAGATGAGGATTGATTTGGGACCTTTTAGGCTTTTTTGGTTCATTTTGGGTTGGGGATAATGCGTGAGGAAGGAATTTGTCAAATTTGAATTTTTGTGTTTCTGAGGTCAAAAAGGTCAAATTTGGAAGTGCACAAAAAATGGGGTGTGAATGTAGAAATGTCTCTGTATCTCAGAAAGCACAAATATTTGGTGAAAGAAGTATATTGAAGAAATGTAGTATATTGTATGAGGGTTTGAGAGGTAGCATTCAATTTTTGATTTTTGAAAATTT
>JAAUXT010077337.1_pt1 | contig 20703 bp, 13 predicted proteins | sample 7278171 | NCBI WGS metagenome assembly JAAUXT01 (sample SAMN14350112, study PRJNA611818) | marine sediment metagenome | isolation source: surface marine sediment (1.8m) | place: French Polynesia: Moorea | collected 2018-08 | reverse complement strand
TCAGGGCCCAACCAGAAGTCAGGGTTTCACCGGACGTCAGGGCCCAACCAGAAGTCAGGGTTTCACCGGACGTCAGGGCCCAACCAGAAGTCAGGGTTTCACCGGACGTCTGGGCCCAACCGGAAGTCAGGGTTACACTGGTTGGTGTTGCGCCGGACGTTCGTGTTTTCGCGGGAACCAGATGCGAATTTAACTTCTTGAAACGTGACATTTTGAAAAATGTAAAAAGGAAAATGCGCCTTCGGTACCAATGCGACCGTAAATTTTTGTCGTGGGTGCGGGGACCCCGACGAACGATTTTCCTTCCTGTTTCTGACGTGCAGGCTCACGAGTTGTTTCCAGACAGAAGCACACACACCCACACACCCACACCCACACACCCACACCCCCACCCCCCCCCCCCCACCCCCCCCCCCCCCCCCCCCCCCCCCCCCCCCCCCCCCCCCCCCCCCCCCCCCCCCCCCCCCCCCCCCCCCCCCCCCCACCCCTTGGCTCAAGCGTAGAACGTACGTATGCAATGCAAGAAGACGTCCTCCCATGCACCTCCAGAGGATTGATCAACCACAGAATTATGTCGCAATTTCTCAGAGAATTTTTGTTTTCTTTTGCAGGTTCATAATGTGTGAAGCTGGGGGAGGGTGTCGCATCAGGAGATGCGTGCTCAATCTCACGTGGAATCAAACCAACATGAGATGTGAACTCAAGTAACGAACTGAAAGCTGCACTTGTACGTTGTGCATGGGGACACGGTTTTGATGGGGAAACATTGTAAATTTACACAGACCTTGGACGATGGACAGGAACCAGGTTTTTTGCTGAGGGAGTCTTTCAGATAAATGTCAACCCTCTCCACGAAAGTGATGGCACGGGTGCGATGGCTTCTGGCAATTCAGAAGCGCAGAACAAAATTCAAAGAGAGCTGCCAGAAATTGTGGAAGAGAATGGCATGCGGGTGTCTCCTTGAGGTGGGGTAGGTTGACGTTCCTCCACGAAAGGTTCACTCTTTGACAGAAATTCAAGGGTTTCCGTCGAAATATTATCAGCATTGCGGACGTTCTGCGTGAACGTTTCTCGTGGTTCATGGTTGTGTCCTTTTCGGGCCGACTTCGAGCGTATGTGCCTGCTCAATACAACTGTTCATTATACCAAGTGACATGTTTCAGTTTAGCATTCCATTCAGCAGATTGATATCACTGAAACATGATTTGTAGTGGACGGTGTCCAAGTTTGTCTGAAGGTCGTGGGTACAGGAGGAAAAGCTTTCACGTGTGTAGCCAGCATTGTTCTTGTGTGTCGTTGTGTGTTGTTCTCCCTTTTCCTTGGTACTTTTATGATATAATACGGAGAAACACTGCCTACGTATCGCGGTTCCAACATCAGCAACAAGTGATAGATCGAGGGAATGTGGATATGATTTGTTCGTTCCGGCAATGACTCCACTTTCCTCGCGCGTGCAGTGTGTAGTCCATCTATCCAGAGCCAAACCGGTCTGACCAAAATCGCCTCGTCAGAAGAATAGATTTTTGCTTCGCTTGCTTCATGTACTCATCCGTTTCTCTGTATTATTGATGCTACCAAGGAACGAAAAAATACCAAGTAAGAATTTGCTTTTTTGTTTGTATTTCATACGTCGCGCACACAACAATTGCAGCGCGCGGTGGCTGAACGAGCTTCGTCCGCATGTCCGGACCACTCGAATCAACATCAAAACAGAGACATGCCGGACAAATGAAATGATTAAGATTTCTCAGTTGCCTTCACGAAACATTGAAAGGAGAATCAGTTTTCTGAAGTGAAATGGTGACGAACACATTCGGCGGTGTTTGCCTGATCATCAGAGTTGGGCTGAGTGAGAAGGAAAACAACAAACATTGGAGGCGACTCTCCATTGAAACAATGACAAACTGGCTTGAAAAATGAGTATGTAAAGCATTTTGCAAAGAAACCTTCAGGTTTGGGCAATTTTTTCGGTCGGGTCTGGACACGCATCAACGTCACTCCAGGAAAGAAGTTGTGTCAAAGTCAAAACGTGGAACCAAGTTGAAAACATCAGTCGTACAACAACAAAACTTGTCTTGCACGAACCAAAGGCACACAACATGCACAAAATGAACACTCTGGTCGGACGGTTCAAAGGACTGAGGCTGTGTGAGACTACTTTTGGTTAAATATCTTTGTCAAGCACTGAATTGGTGTTTTGTATCACACGGGAAAAGTGTCACACTAAAGTCCGTCTTTCCTGCTGTGCCTCACAGTCGGCACACTTCTGTAAAACTCTGTATCGAAATCGGGACTCACAGAACCAACGTAATTCACAGTCCTGTTCCTGTGTCTCTCCTCCATGCAGTCCAACGCAAAGTGCTCAAAGGTCAAATGGAATTTGTTGGCGATGACCTCTCTCCTGGTGGCGAGCCACGAGGCGTCGCCCACCCCGAAGACGCAGATGCCGCGGACGAGTTTGCCCTGACACTCCCTGGGCACGTAGTTCACGTCCTGCCAGTGCTTCACGCGTGCGACCGGCTGCGTCGAGTACAGCTCTGCGCTCTCCAGATCTCCTGCAAGAAATGCAAATTGGAAAACTTTCTGACTCGACAGAATCTGACTGACGATTTCTATTAGCTGGCTGTCCGAAATCTTCGCAAACACCACCCGATCAGAAAATCTCTCCAACCCACAACCCCCAAATTTCCCCCGCTCATGCTGAAGGATTGGGGGATACGTAAAAATAGCGTCTGACAGTGGGGGGGACAGACAGGAGGGTTTTGGCACCAGAGGTTCCCCAGAACCGACCGTGTAGCACCTTGCAAAGCATATCTCACCACGATAACCTCCTGGGGCCTGGAGGTGCACGTTGTAGTTGAGTGTGTTCCAGTAGTGCTCGCTCGGGTGCCCGGTGTCCCAGCACCAGCGCAGGTAGCGCCGCGCAGCGTCGCTCTCCACGATGAACTCGACGAAGCGCCGGGAGAAGAGGCCGTGCAGCTCCCCCTTAAGAACCGTCACGTTCAGCGGCGGCGCCTCCTTCTTCCTGCGCAACAATTCAGCGCAAATCTGTGTTGGTCGGCAGTTTGCTTTTGAAGGACGTGTGCTGCTGCAGATTTTTGGTTTGCATCAGCCAGGTATGTGGGTGTACATCGCAAACATGCCATGGGACCTTGAGTCAATGAAGACACGTGTCAGAGCGCACGCTGACGTCTGTAGCTTCACTGGTGTCAAACGGAATTTGGTCCCTGATTGAGCTGTGCCATGTCTCCGGTTTACAACGGGATACGAGCAGTGAGTTTCACAGTGAACTGTCACAAAAGGTGAGCACAGCAAATGGAACACCCAGCAGATGGATAGCAAGAGCACGAGAAATGTTGACCTGAACGTGTTGTAGAAGATAGTTTGTTGGTACGTCCTGCTCCACCTGTACGCCCACTGGAACCGGACTCGGTCCTGTTCCATCCTGAAATTACACTGGCTTTTACTCGCAAACCACAGTGCGCGAAAGTGTGTACGTCTGGCTTTGATGTCCAAGCGGAAACTAGACCAGCAACTTTGAAACCCAGAAGAACAACAAAGAGAAAAAAACGAACCTTTTGTGTGACGCTGTCAGGTCATTAGAACCATTGAAAATTTTGAGTATTTGCACAATTTCATAGTTCGTCCTGAGAGGAAACTCTTGACCAGCAAGATCTATGAAATACTTCCACTTGCCCCTGTGGTGCAAGACCAAATCCCTCATACAGTACAAGTGTGGTAACAACACACTGATGTCTCCCCATTTGACTTTGGTGATTTGAGATGCGAGGAACACGTTGTCAAAGCAGCTGGCAATGGCCGCCACAGTTTTGTGAATGAGAAGGGACGACTTTACATCCACGTGGATACAGTAGAGATTCTGAGGTTGATAGACCGCTCTCAGAAGTCGCTCCATTTGTTCGACGTCAGTGAACATCGCAATGGAAAAGGCGATGGGGAACCGTTCCTCTTCCAGTGTGAGGGGCACAGTCACGTAACCTCTTTGCAGTTTGAAACTATCACAGTCCTGAGTCCATTCCAAATACATCTCTTCGTAAATTGGCACCTTGGTGTGTTCCCTTTGGTTCATGATCTGCTTTGCCTGCTCCACGACATCTTTTTGTCCTGACAGCAGTGCCTGGCAGTCAATTTTCTTGACAAAGGGCAGCTGTGGTATTTTGTATCCTTTCCTCAGAGTTGTCCACACTCTGTGCGGGCTTTGCTTCAAAGCGTTCGTCGCGTTGTAAAATACTGTTCGGTAGATTTCGGGTGCAGGTCGATTCGATGACACCAATATTGACGTGGACTTGTTCCCAGTCGTTCTTGAGTCCGTGGCTTTGGCAGACCTGCTCGGCTGCAGTTTCTGCAGGCTCCCTGCTGGACTACTGGTTGGTGAACCAGAAGTAACCTGGAGTTTTCCAAACGGTGGTGAATGCGGGTGTTGGCTCCCATGTTCTTCAGTCGCGTGGTTCTCGGTTCCCCGACTGTGGGACACGACGCTGGATCCTTGAGAATCGACGAAGCCATCGCGGGGGTGCGGGTTGGTGCTGTCAGGTTGGCGCACGGACCAGTTGAGGAGGTGGAGGTTGCAGAAGAGCAGTACGACGTTCAGCACGACGATCACGGACAGGTTCCGAATCATGGCTCCTGCTCATTGTGAACCGGAACCTGACGATCCTGAAATCAGGGAAAAAGCGTTCACGTTTCTTTGTCCGCTTTCGTACACAAAAGGGAGGGGAAAGAAGTGGTCCGACATGCAAATGTGGGCAAAATCCAAAGCTTGAATTTTCAACTCGTACGTTTGTCCTTGCTGCTGTGGCGACCGTCAGGTTGCAGGCTGTTTCGGTCGTGTGTAAATTGACATAATGTTCCGATTTGGTGAGCAAAATGAGTCTTTTTGTCCCCTTTTACTCACCATAGGTCTCGCCTCGACTCGCTTTTCAAGTATAATTTGTATGAATGTCCTTTGGAAAAAAAACACCCACAGCCTCAAAGATAAAGAGTGCTCAAATTGTCAACAACCATTCACAATTCCAACATTGCCAACCCATGGCTGTTATCAGTCCTCAAAAATGCCCTCAGCTACGTGTACACACTGCGAGACCCATTAATCACAGGCAGAAGACATCAGGCCCCTCAGGAATGCACCTATATTTCAGTCGAGGTTCTTGACTGACTCACTCATTGGTTCTACTGAGTTGAAGTCACCACGATACACAATACCACTCGGTGTGAATGAAGTTCACATGCAGTGCTCACTGCACAAGACGAAACGGCAACACGAGATGCTGTCACTTCTCGTAACGATTTGCACACATTAACAAAACATTTCGAATGTGCTGCACAACCGAATGTTCGTAAAGAAAAGCTTTGTACAAAGCAAAGAGAATGAAACTTATGCAACGCATGCGTTGGCGTTTGAGCTTGTGGGAGCAATGTTTAGCGTTGTCCCCCAAGAAAAGAAAAACGCAAAACTCCAGTTTCCTCCTTGTTATGCATTAAGTGCTCATCTGGAACACTTCGCAAAAGTCTGAATTTTTACCTTCTTTCAACAGGTACCTGTCAAATTTGTGTTTGCTGGACTTGGCCTGAGGCAACTGTCCGCCTCCAATCGTGGTACTCAATGACAGGCAAGCCAAGAAAAGTGCCGAAGGTTTCGTTTGCATAAATTCACCTGTCATGCCCGTTTCTTCTCACGAGACTGATTTGTCAACTTACCTTTGTCAAAACATTCCTGTGTGACTTGCACGAAGCACGCACTGACCCACACTCGTACATGCAGAACCGTGTGGCTTGAGATCTTCACGGGAAAACCTGACATTGTAAGGCAATGTGATTCTGTGCAATTCCAACTTTCTGCTGTCTCCAGGTTTGTGCAAACCAGTCTGTGCACAACTCGTCCCCAAGCCTTTGTGTCACCGATGCAAATCAATACATGACAAAGGGAAATTGCTCCAAATCCAATTTCACCGAGGAAGTTGCGCGGCAGCAAACACACCTACCTCTCCCAACAGCACGAAGACACGGTCCTTTAAATGTCCTCAAGTGGATTGCGAAAAGTGATCACTCGTTCTCATGATGTTTGAAGAAATACTCGTATTTGCTCGCATGATGAGGAGGATTTTCCTGTCGTGCGTCGTGTTGCTGGTGCTCGGCACTCTTCAATGTAGTGTTGACCCGTTTGGGTGACAGACACGCTTCACTGAGAAAAATTTGCAGAGGTGGACCAACAGGGTCTCGCGTCACTGGCGCTCAAACTATGGATGTTAGGGTTCACTCACGCCTGGGAACAGATTACTGGGAGATAACATCACGCTGAGTGAGACAATATTTTTGTCACAGGTATGGAATTTTTTGAGTTTACGAGAAAAATTTCATGTGACAAAAATATTGTCGAACTCAAAGTGACATTATCTCCCAGTAATTTGTCCCTTGGAGTGAGTGAAGCCACGTCTACCACAAGATGAGTTGTGAGGAGTGCATTACTGGGAGATAACGTCACACTGAGCTACATTGAATTCAACAGAGGCGGCCGGCTGAGCGTGGTAGACGTCGAATTAGATAACAGATCGTGCACATCACACTCAAGTATATTCCCGTTTTGTTTGGGTCATCGTCATGTGCGTGCGTGCGTGCGTGCGTGCGTGGTGTGTGTGTGTGTGTGCGTGCGCGCGCTCTTGGTTCTGAATCGCACAGGGAACCATCAACAGTTTTCTGAGTTTGGCAATTCTTTTTTTCAAATTTATGTCAACAAAATTTGAAACGCAGATTTATTCATGTTCATCCACGTTCAATCGAGAGCGACCGACTGCCACATCCAAACGTGCAGATCTTCACAATGGAAATGAATTCTGAAGAGTGGCGTATAAATTTTCGGGGGGCGGATTATCTCGGTGAACCGGCTCCCAAATAGATCTATTTGTTCCCGCAGAGTTTGTCTGTCGTGTGAACTTTTTGCGCAATTTCATTCTTTTCTGTCGTGTTTGTTGAGCGAAAAGTCCGTGTCGCGTCTGCTGGAGGCGATTAGTTTGCGACAGCGAGTGCGATTGTCAGGAAGAGTTGGTGAAATTTGCTGCAACGGGTTTTCTTAATTATTTATTTCAAAAACGGAGAAAAATGCATCCTTTGGTAAACAGTGGATTTTTGTTCTCTAAATATTGAAACACGAAAGACACGCAGAAGATGTGACCAAGGTAGGATTCAGTGCGTTTCCTTTCACGAGTTGTGGTTGTAGTTTCACAGAATGAACGTGATGTCGACTCAGAGCCGCTTCTTCTCCGCAATGGACTGTTCATTGAACATCAAAGATCCAGAATAAAATTTGAAGTCTCAAGACAATGGCAGTCGGAGGCGAAAAAGCCAGGCTCTTGATGAAGCAATGCGTGTGGCTGCGTCTACGTTTATACGTATGTGCGTTTCGGGACTGCGCACCTTGTCTCTGGATAAACATGTGTGCGTGTTTCCGCGCACGTGCGAAATGAACTTTACTCGTCTTGCGCGAGTCTCACTCCAGAATTGATCCAATTCCAGTTTCGTTCTTTCGCAGAATTATTTTTTTTTACCGGAGCATGAAACAATGTTTTTTTTTTTTCATTTTCCGGCAGGCTTGGCAGGAGAGGCATCAGCGAAAGAGCCTCCTTCCCTCCACAGCCGACATGACGGCGCGGGTGCTGTGTCCGGCGCTGGACGCCATGCTGCGAAAAACCATCATCGCGCTGTGCGAGGTCAACGTGCAGTACAACTTGTGCCTGGAGATCAGCGGCAGTCTGCACATCCGCGCGGACGGCGAACGCGTCTTCAACTGCCTCATCGAGGAGGAACTCAACGGCAAAGAGAAGAAAATGCGCAAGGACAGTCTGAATGATATCGCAGGGTTTTCCATTGACCTGGCAAAGCTGCACAGGGACAGCATGGACAGCTTCACGGAGCGCGAAGACGAGTTCGAGGGTGACGAGCTGGAGCTGGAGGACGAGGCGACGCTCGCCGACGGCGCGGCGCAGTCGGAGGCGCTCGAGGTCTCGTCGGCGTCGTCCTCGCAGTACAGCAAGAGCCCCGCCTCGGCGGACGTGGCGCCCTGCGGCGGAGCCGGGTCCGACCTCGACCACGTCCCCTCCACATCCGCCGTCGGGTGCGGAATCCCCACTATGCACCCTTCCCAAGCCAAATCCAACCTCGCTACCATTTTCCCCACCCCGAAAATTGAACCCAACACAAACACCAGCGCGGCGCAAAACACATTTTTGATGTCCACTCCCACCACGTGCAACAATCCAACTTCGGATGGGACTGCTCCCCAGAATTCGCTGGTCAACTCAACAGCGTGTAACCTGGCAGCCGTGGCTTCTGCCAACCCCAATCTGAACCTGCAAGCCGTTGCGATCGCCGCGGCCATACAGAGAGCTGCTGAGGCTTCCAAGAAGAACATCGGTATGGTGCTACCCACGCAAAACGCCGCCACGGCAACCAACTCAGCATCGGCGTCCACGTCCATGATGGAGACCAACCAGCCACCCGCACAGGAACCAATGCCACAAGTCACTGTCAAGGCAAGAAACCGCTGTCCTGCTCTTGTTGAATCGCAATCACTTGTCCTTGAACAACATACGCAAGACACTTCTCGCCAAAATTTTCAATGTTGTTCGCCTCGTGGTGTTTGCAGCAGGAGGAACCGACAGAAGGAGACTCTTCTCTGACTCCGATCGGACTCAACTTCCAACTGGCGCTCTTCCAGAACCAGATGGCACAAATCCAGATGATGCAAGCGGCGAACGCGTCCGCCATGCTGAACATGGGCTCGAATGTCGGGCTCAATTCGTTGGGCACAGGTAATATTTGCTGGGAAGAAGTTAGACAGATGCCAGAACCTCTGAAAATTGTGAACTAGTTTCTCTGGTTTCAGCTCTGATCCTTCAAATCACGCTGAAATTTCAGTGATCTGTGTTTGATGCCGTCATCTTGAAGTCTGTTGTTTTGCTTCTCCAGCAGCTGGGCTGAACACATCGAACCTGACGGCGGGCGCAGGTCTGTCCCCGGGGCTCGCGGGCCTCGCGGCGCTCGGCGCCGTCAGCGGCGCCGTCCCCGCCGCCCCGCCCTCCGCCCCGACGGCCGAGTCACCGCCCGCGCCCGTGCCGCCCGCGCCCACCCCGCCCACAGCCTCCACCTCCAGCAAGTCGCCGCCAGTCAATGTCGGGAATCCGGTCCGAACCAACACAGGTGCGCGTGCGCTGGCACTGTGTGTGCTTGGCTTCAGCTTCACAGATTGTTTCGATGGAAACGTGAATTATTTGAATTGGCCAGAGCAGATTCCATTTTTGTCTCACTTTTTGCGCAGGTGCTAAGAAGTGGCAGTGCGGCTTCTGCGGGATCCTCGTGTCGTCCAAGTTCTACCTGAGCTCGCACATCAACGCCGTGCACACGCGCACGCGCATCTACCCGTGCGACATCTGCGGCCGCCTCTTCTACTCGCACGGCGCGCAGCGCATCCACAAACTGCGCTACCACTGGGTCGACAAGCGCCACAAGTGTCCGCAGTGCAGCCAGATGTTCGTGCTGCCCGTCGAGCTGCGTCAGCACATCCAGCGCAAGCACAAGCACACCCTCATGTGAGGTCTGTTCGCCTGTCGACCAAGGCTGCTGTGGAGTGGGTTTTCACACTGGCCCTGCGTCTGATTCGAATCTTGGGCTCCTGAGGCTTCTCGTGTTCCTGCTCCATGGCATTTGGCATTCAATAAATTTTGTCATACAGGTATGACAGAGGATCTCAAAGAATCTGTGACATGCAGGTCCTTGCGTCACTTTTTGACGCAGGAACGCTGGTCAGTGTGAACAACGCTCGAGGCCACTGCGACCTCCTGGGTCCATGCGATGAATCAGTTTCCGAAAACAGGGTCGCCGCTGTCACGGTACTGTCACCCAAAAAGGTGAAGTTTGACCAATTAGAAAAATACAGGCAACCCGCAGCGTACAAATATATTTAGACCAGAGTGTTCTCATAACGTCCAAGTCTTCAGAATGTAAACTTTACATCATTGTTTTATTGTGTGTAGTTATCTGCTTGATGCCAAATTACCTTTACAAGAATTATCATTTTCAACAGTGGGAAATGCTATACAGACTGCTTCGTTTTTGGTGCTATTTGACCAACAAATGCATTTGCTTTCAAAAGCGGTGTGTCAGATGTTGCGCCACGAAATTGGTCTATTTGATGGTGTCTTCCTTTGCTTTTGACATGCGAAGATCTTTGGTTGTTGTGCATGTGTTTTTCTCAAAAGGTTTTGATTAATCGTTCGGTTTCAAAATTCAAAAGAGGACCTGTGTACCTTCAAAAAACAAGGTCTTTGAGCAGCGTGCATAGCTATTTTTTGAGGCCATGTTTGGCAGCTTGAATGCGCCACCTGTCACCTGAGAATCAATATTTTGCACAATATGAAACAGGCATTTTATGAGAGAGGTGATAAAATCAAATAATATAATGTGAAGGCAGGCGATTATGCATTCAGCAGATAAATGTTGTTTTCACATATCAGACGGGAGCAGTTTGGGGAGAGAAAATTAGGTTTGTGCGCAAATCAATCCTTGAGATGTAGTTCTCAGTCGAGCACAGAGCATTTTAGTGTTGAAAACAACCCGAACTTGCCCCGTGTTTGTAGTTGGGTAACAAGGAAGGACCAACTTTTGCCCGGAAAGGCACATGAGCAATTTCCCCAGGTGTCCCGTACGTGTTGCGTTTCACGTGCACGTTTTAGTTTCGCGCAGACAATGTCAATGCCTTCAGAACTTGCAGAGTGAGAGGTGCGTATCTGTTCTTGCTGAGACAATTTCGAAACAAAGGCTGAAGTACTCGTGGGTAACCTCGCATTTACGATTCACTGTCAAATATTTGTTGCTGCGACTTGTTTGCTGGGCACTGTTTCAAGGTGCGGAAAACTTGTTAAATCACACAAAAGGTGCCTGAATACGGACTTCCGAGCGTCACTTTTGGCATATCATTTTCTTCTGCCATGCACAAACGAACAGAGTCCCTAAAACTTATTCCGAGCAAAACTAGGTGTTGCCAAGGGGTGTATGCAAACTTCAAAAAATATTCGTCAAACGATTCTCGTCTGTGCTGTTACGTAAGGGTTTGTAGTTTTGTTGTGGATCTCGAGTTGAATGTAGGAAGTTGCTTTGTTGGCAAGTCAGAACACAGTGCAGAACGACACAGTCCCCACTTGGTAATTCCGCAGGCTGTTGTGTTCGTCAAGTGATGATGTGTATACCCCGCTTCGTAGCTGTGTTTCCTTTGGTCTCAATTTATTTATTCTTAGCCCTTTTGTATTCTAGTCAGTAGATCTGTGATACATACCCACTAAATTATATTTGTAGTGCAGGACTTCCTCAAAGGGACAAAAGTATAGGTCTGATATATTTTGTTGACCTGACAATCTGTCAATAACATTTAGTCTGCTATATCTTTAAAAAGTATACTGTTGTATTGAATAAAGAATAGTTCATATTTATCAGTCCAACTGAGTTGAGGGGATTTTTATGCGTTTTGCGCGACGGTTTCACAGCTGCCAGGACACGAACGAAGGCTTCACGAAAGACATGCTTTTGCACAAAGCAACTGAATTTAATCGATAGCTGTGTGTTCTGTGGCTGTTTTCATCAGCCGAGGAGAATTGATTTTTGCGCCGTCTTGTCTAAGTGATATCCGTGGAGAGAAATTTATCGCTTAGCGCTCGTATCTGTGAACACAGTCTGTGCAGGAAAGTTTGTGAATTGCTTTATTGCGGAGAAGGCACAAACAGCGATAGAAACCTGGTTTGTCCCAGCTGTGCAAATTCACGTTGGCAAAAAATGAATTGTGTCAGACGTGCAATGTTACATTCTGATTATCAACAGAAGTAATATTGATGAAATATGTTTTATTGCTTCCAATCGTTGGCAGTTTCTACACGTGTGCACACCATGCGCCACAAATATTCTCATTTTGACGGAAGGAGCTTTGGTTATTGCGTGCCGGGCTCTGCTCCCGATGAGGAAATTGGCGTCGCACTCAGCAGACAAAAAGTGCGTTTGCTTCCATGTGTGTTGTTTCTACGCAAATGGAATTCAATCAATACGTGCCTCAAGTCGAACGTGTTCGTGAAAGAAAAACGCTTGACATTTGCTGCACAGACAAGGATAAAATAACAGTTGTCCGGGATTTTTTACCGCGCAGCTTTCACGGTTAAATTTTGACACGCAGCAGCACAGCTGTTGTGAGACAGGTATTGGATGGAGAGTTTTGTGCGCAACTCAAGCTGACTTTGGGAAATCCATCGACTGTGTAGTGCAAAGAGAGCAGATCTACTCCGCCGAAAAGGAAGAAAAAAGTTTCGAGTGAAAACGAAAAGGAAATTGGTGCAGCTTTGTTGCTTGTGTACAAAGGCACACTCACGCACCTGCGATATTGGATCACATGACCTGTCGCTTCAACATCGATTTGTGCGCAAGAGAAACTGAATCAACGGCATGGACATCGCCGTGTCAAATTGTTTTGACAGCTGCAACGGTGAGATGAATGTCAGAAACACAACACGTTGCTGTAGAAAACGACGTATTACGCTGAAAAAATCCCTCGGGAGCAGGCTGCCACGCAGAGGAGGCAAGATGAGGGACGGCGGTGTCGAGGAGGACACGCCCACCTGGTTGTGTTGTTGATGGAGAGGCTGTGACACCCGGCGCGACGGCGCAGCATGAGAGGATTTAATTAATCAGGCTGAAGCGGAGACCGCGGCAGGCGCGGCAGGTGACAATGGAAGGGTCGGGCTTCCCCGGACGGGCGCCGTCCAGCTTCCCAGCCGACCGCCAAGGTGCGTTCGAAAACTTTCTCGCTTCCGCCATCGCGACGGTGCTGACCATCATCTTCTCGTGGAGGCTGCTGCTCGACTCGCAGGACTCGAAGCCTCTCGCGATAGAAGGAGCGGGTGCGGAGGGAGGCGTGTCTGAGCCCGACCCGCAGCGTGGACACGCTTCAGAGCAAAAACTTCACAATTCTACACAGGTAAATATCGATCCAAAATCCGTTTCCAAGGAAACCCTCCAAAGTGACTCGGCCTCCAGCAAAGTCAAAGAGTCAAGTTATTCCCAGGATAAGAGCCTGACAAGTGCGAATCATGCGGGTTTTGATGCAGCGACGAGATCAGAGGACGAGGATGACAGCCACGAGCATGTGAGATACACACAGAGCACGTGGATGGATTCGCCGAATCAATACTTACCTGCAGCAGGCAAAGCCACTCAAAACAATGGCATATTGCGCGGGCGCCCTGCAGAACATCAACACACGCACCTTGACTCCGTCACCAAACTGCTGCCTCGCCCGTCGTGGGCGCTGGACCTGGACGTGACGCCGGTGAGCATCGCCCCGACGCCGCGCATCTCCTACGTGTCCGACTCCTCCTCCGACGACGCGGAGACGGAGGGCGATGTGAGCAGCGACAGCACTTTGGAGGGAGACGCCCAGGACGCCGACCACAGTGACTCGGACAGCGCGTCGCTGACCAACAGCAGTCACTCCGGCCGGGGCGGCGGCGGCGGAGGCGGCGGCGCGAACGCCGAGGCGCGCGAGTTCAACGTGGTCGGAGAGCCACTCGGAGACGATGACTCCGAGAGCGAATTCTGCGTCGTCTTCAACAACATGTTGGAGGCCATCACCGAGGAAGACACCGACGACATGTCAGAGATAGAGAAGGACAAATCTGCGGAAGAAGAAGATCAAGTTGACACTTTCGTCTCGCGGACAAAAATGCAGAGCCCCAGCAGCAGTGCTAATCTTGACTCCTCCGCCGTTGAAAGCAACAAGCTGTCAAGCGGAGAATTGACGTCGGGAACGAACAGTATTGATGGCAGTATTGACACACACGTACCTGCGAGAAGCGAGTCTTCGTCAGCTGTGCACGGCGGCCGTTTCATCAACACGCACCGGCCCCTGTTGATCGGGCCACAGCGCGACGAGACGTCCAGGGCATCGCAGGGTCCGACTCGGCTACCGCTCGGTGCTGCGAGCCTCACTGCTGACACTGCGCCAACCGACGGTGCACTGTCCCCAACACTTGAAGACAAACCAGCCGGCTATTCGCGAACCTCACCTGCGCTTCCAATGGCATCGAGTGAGTTCAGCTACTTGGAGAGGGCGAGGGCGATCATCTGGGGCTCCGGTTTTGCGCCGGATCTTCCCGAGGGACGCCTCAACTCGAGCATCGCAGCGAGAGCAACGCGTGACAGGTCGCCTCTTGACCTTCATTCATCATCCATTCAGAAAACAAACAATGTTTATTTATCTTCCACGGAAACACAAAGGCATGTTGAACAAACTCCCATTCAATCAACCTTTGACAGCGAAATCGAAGATCGCAATTACGGTTTGGATCAAAGCCAAGGCGAAGAGGAAAAAGACGCTTCTGAGGAGAGCGAGAGCTCTGTGATGTCCGCTCGGGACCAAAGCGTGTCACACGAGCGCCAACAAGAAGACAGCGGGTCAAAGGCGACCAAGGACAGTGTGTTGGACTCGCTCATTCAGAGACACGACCAACTCAAGAAGGTGGCAACAGATCGCTTGGAGCGCTCCAGATCTACATCCAATCAAGAGAGTGTCAACAAGGAACAAATAAAAAACACATTGCAGGATCCAAATGTGAGTAAAGGCGATGATGAGATAGGGACTTGGAGTGGGAACAGCGTGAGAGAGGTGAGACCTGACACACAATCACCTCTATTTCAAGCTAATTTTGACAACAACAAATCTCCGAGTGACGGTGAACATGGTGCTCGAGTGTTTGCTGACGGATCAATTGATAACAAAGAAGATCAATCCGCAGATAAACTCGGCAAGTTCGCCGATGCACCTCTCTCAGCGGTGTCACGGGACGAGAAGTCAGCGCGAGAGTTCACCTTTGTGAGAACCACCAACGTGGAGCGAACCTTCCTGGTGAGGAACGCAGCGGCCGGAACTCCGACGGCGGAGGGGGCGCGTCACTCCAGCGAGAACCCCGCGGGATCAGGCGGCGTCGAAAACGCTGACAAAATGTCGGAGTATTCAAGTTCGTACAGTGAGTTAGCCTCGTATGATAAGAGAGCGAACACGCAGAGTCCGCTGGTGTGGAACGGTTCCCCGGTGCACGGTCGATACCCTCGGGCTCAGGCGGGACAGGAAGCACCTGGAAGTCACGGACGTCATGGCAGACGAGGGCCCATCGAGGAGAGAACGGTCGGGGTCTTCAGCGTTCGACCGCACGTGAACTACGACGAAAGTGACCTTCAGAAGAGGTTTCCGGGTCCTGGGGACGAATCTCACCACGAGCATTCAAGAGAAGTTGCGCCCGATGCTGAAAGTTTACGTCACGGCAACGTGGCTGCGGAGATGGACAGGAGTCACAGTGGCCAAGGGCTTCGCGAGCACTGGGCGGACCCGGACCTGTATCCACAAAGGAATGACGTTTACAAAAGCAGCAGCGAGATTGAGAGAATCTACACCAACGGGAGACCGAATCACCTTGATCTGAACGCGTTGGCGGACAGGGAGACGAGCAGCCTCAGCGGGAACCTGGTTGCGCACCAGGACCTGCGCGAGACGCCGGGGGGAGACGCGCGTCGCGTCGTCGCCACGTCCTCCGCTCTCGCTCGGCGGGGCGACCAGCCGCCCGACCCGAGTCTCCCCTACTCCGGATCTGCGATGGCCAGCACGGAGGCTGTGGCTGAGAACCCTTACGTGGCCGTGGCGCGCGCGACCGCCAGGGCGGCAACCATCGCCAGTGCGAACGCTGCAGCGGGAGTAACCTCGGGATCCAACGATTCGGATTCCGCAGACGACATCTCGGTCGTAGTGTCCACGTCCTGCACCATCAAGAGGGGAGATCCCAACACCCCGACCGACAGCAGCCCCAGACTCAGCTTTCCGACCGACACGAGCAGCGTCTCGTCGACGCGAGAAATTCTGCCGCCGCCGCAGCAGAAGAAAAAGATGACGATTACGATTGAAGAGAGTCAGGATCCGAGTCGTCGGGAATATAGAACGTTGGAGTGCGAGGTGCCCAAGACTTTAGACGGAGACGTGACGGCCATGATCAGTGAAGCGGTGAAGAGAATCATCGCCTCGCAAAGCTCGCTCAGTCACCAGAGAGGCAGCCAGCTCAACAGCACCATTGACAACATCACGCGGCAGGTGGTGTCCGCCTACAGTGCGCCGCCCGAGCCCTGGGGGCGCGCTCCCCCGCACCCTGTGTCTCCGCCGCACAGACTCGCACTCGGCGACTCGGAGCCCGTCAAAGGAACCACGATCCCGGAGTTCAGGGCTCAGAACACGTCTCCGACTCTGTACTTCCCGCCTCCCAGAGCTCGGCAACCCGCGCACGTTGCGCTGCAATCCAACAGCGATCTGAGGCCCGGGGCTTATCTGAGCAGAGTCATCAACCCTCTCTCTGACCCCGACAAATCCATGTACTTCAACGACGATGACAGCACCGTTTTTTACGTCACGGGAAAGAATCCATCGACGGAGAAGCCCAAACCTGATGATTTTGTGCTGAAGGTTGTGACTGACAAGAAAAAGCAGCCGTCTGTGGAGCCTGTGCTGTCGGAGAGCGAGAGTGACAGGGAGACGCCTCTGACGGAGCACAGACGGCACAGGATGAAAGAAATCAAAGAGGAACAGGAAGAGGCTCCTTCTGGAGCGCTATTTCCGGGCGACGACGAAAAGATCAAAAAGAAGAAGCCCGCGAGGCCAAAATTGACGCAGCCCTCGGCAGATCTGAAGCAGAATGATGCGGCCAACAGAACAGAACTCAGAACCAACGGAGACACCACCCCGTCACCCGCCGTTCCTGACAAAACCATGAAGGGCATCCTGAAACCACGCCCACATCCACGTTCCACTGTCGAAACAGAAAGGAAGCCCCTCAATCAGCAACCAGTTGCCAAATCCAAAAGCAACGAAGATTTGACAAGTGCAAATCGACAACAGTTACCCCGGAATTCCTTGGAGAAATCGACCCCCAAAGAAACTGGAAAGAAACCGTACAAATCGATTCTGTTGACACCTGTGAAGAAAGTTGAGAAGAAGAAGAAGAAGCCTCCTGTAGCAGCGGAGCCGAAAAGCGCGTCACCTGTGTCTCCCGCTCCACCACCAGAAACAAAACCTGTCGTCCAGACAAAAACGGCGAAGCCTTCACGCACAGGTGTCCCCGTTGCCATTCCCAACACGAGACCAACCAGAATCGACATTGAATTTGACAGGCGTCAGAAGGAATTCAGGGCGAGAACCCCGTCACCCAAAAGCAACCTTGTCATGGTCGACATTGACATTGGAGGAGAAGACCCAAAGCAGCGCTCTCGGAGCGTGGAGAATCTCAAGGAGAGACTCAGCAGGGCCAGACCCAGGGCTCCATCGACGGAGCACATTGACCAGCACTGGGAGGGGGTGTCGGAGCGTCTGTCCCGCAGCCAGGAGCGGATGTTGGAGCGCGGCTTCAGGAGCCGAGAAGACTCGTTCTGCAGCGCGTCGTCGCAGCCAGGCGATCTGAGGCGCTCCGCATCCATGGGCTCCCTCCACGGCCAGTTCTTCCTCGACAGAAGGTCCTACACCTCTCTGATTGAAACTGATTTGGACACAGGGATTTCAACTGAAATTCCTCTCATCCACGAAACGAACGTGGACGACCTGTTGAACAAATCTAAAAGCATGAGCAGCCTGAACACAGCGACGAGCTTCAGAACCTACGACATCTACAGTGACGACTCGCACTACAAGAGTTGCGAAACCATATCCAATCCTTCCACCAGCTCCTCACAGCGCGACAAACTGAACCAAGTTCCCGTGGTGAATGGCGTGAGCGAGAGAAGCCTTTCCGCGCACGAGTTGCGCATCTCCGAATCCCTGAGCAAGATGTCGGTTCCAGAGTGGTTCCGAGCTCAGGACTCGACGTCCAAACCCGTGGAACTCATCCACACCAAGACTCCTCCCCGCACCCCGTACGAGCTTCCCCCCACCACAACAGCCAAAAGACCCAAATCCCTCACTCCACTGCAGATTCTACCATCAAAACCCATCATTGCCAGTCACCGAGTCTCAAGCTCCAGGTCCCCTGGTTCCAGCACCTGCTCCACCCCAGTCAGCGGACCTCAGAACTTCGAGCTGCCCAGTGCGAAGTTCCGGCAGCGGAGAGATGACAGCCTTTCACCGATCCGGATCAAGACTCCGGACGAGATGCCTCCACTTCTTCCACCCAGAGATTATCCCCACAGAGAGAGCGCCCGGGAGTCCTACCTGAAGCTGAAGGCCAGAACCAGCCCGGAACTCTGGGGACCTTTGTCTCCAACACACGCACCGACATCTCCCTCCTGGGACGCGCAGACGCAAGACGATCGCTCACGACGTGCAGGCCACGCAAAATCCAGCGCTGCACCAGCAGGTCAGCGAGCTAGAAACAACCCAGTTCCTCCACTGCGACAAGAAGAAACCGACGTTTCTCGCAAACAGAAGAACTTCACACCTGGCGCTACCACAGACCCTTCATCTGCGGTGTCCGAATCAAAGCGTCGGAACTACCTCGGAGAAAGCAGCGACAGCGGCGTCGGGTCCCTGGATCAACGGCAGGACACCCCCGTCCACCTGACCAACAATCAGTCCTTCTCCCCTGGAAGAACCGTTTCCAACCTTGTCCAAGACCTCAAGATAGAACCTGCCCCCAACAGCCCGCAACGTGACGTCGGAGTCGAACCGGGCACCACCAACGGCCCATTTCAGCAAATGATAAGCACTCTGGATACCAAACGCAAAGAAATTGAGACCAAAGCAACAGTCATTTCCACTGAAACACCACATCAACAGAAGCCCAGACAAACTGCCGAGGCAACCAAGGAGAATTTCCCAGTTTTATCCTTGACGTCATCACCAGGATCCAAAAGACGAAGTTTCCGGTCGACAGATTCGCTTCGCTCTGCGAAAGACTCGGAACCATCCAGGGTGACAATGACGCTGTCCAAGCCAACCTTCAGGCAAGAGAGCAGGAACGAAGCCAGGGTCCTGGATGTGAAGAAGAAGAGCACCAACTCGCTGGATGAACTGCTGGGTGGACTCCTCGCGATCCCTCCGCCACGTGGAAGTCCCGATGATGAGGAAGAGGACTTCAATGAGGAGGATCAGAACGATCCTGGTGAGATGCAAGAGACACCAAAAGAAAGGAACTTCAGGATTCTCAAACAGGCCCACACTCCCCGTGCGAATGAGAATTATTTGGGATCACCGGTCGATGAAGGTACCAATGACATGGCGGATGAGGTGGATGAGGAATCTGTCCTCATCTACTGCAGGAACTCCAAGTGTCGCAAAAGTACCAAACTCCCGGAAGCTCGCGAATCGTACAAAACCTGCCACAACTGCTTCACGTACTACTGCTCCAGAGAATGCAGGAAGAGCCACTGGGAGCGACACAAGAAGCAATGTCTGTTCAGTCGCATCAACAGTGGATGCAAACACGTCGTCAAGAAAGCGATGAACGACGACGCCCTGGCTGAAGAGCTGTCCAAGCTTGCGAGGACAGGGTACCTGACGAAGGGTCGGGGCTGCGTGATGCTCGTGTTCCCGACACCGGCGCACGCGGAGCTCTTTTTGAACAAGGGATTCGCCGCCGTTCCCAACGCAGCCAACTTCGCCAACATCAAGGAGGTTCAGGAGGAAGCGGACATTTTCGGGGAGCACGAGGTCGAGCTGTTACAGATGTGCAAATCGTACAACCCGGAGCTGAGGTACGTGCTCGAGGTGGCCATCGTCGCGGGGCAGGCGGCGCCGACGTGGCCCGTGCCGCGACGCGCCGGCCCCGTCATTCAGAAGTGCGCCAAGGTGCGGCTGCACTCCCAAACCGCCGCCAGGGAGGCTGTCAAGAAGGACGCGTCCCAGGCGACGCTGGTTCTGACGGCGGTGCCCGGGGCCGAGTTCACCGAGAACATGGACGAGCGCAAAGCTCGCGAAATCTGCCTTGTCAACATCCAGAGGCAGCTGCGGCAGAAGGGAGTCAGCCTGAGGCACGAGTACCCGGAGGTCTACACGAGGCTCTGTGCCTATGTTGCCGACAACGCACATTTCAGCCCAATCTCTCTCTACCCGAAGGACTCGACGACCGGCAAGAGATTCATGTGCCTCATCATGCCCAACTCGGAGCCAGAGGTCAACTGGATGTACAGTCCGGGTTTGATTGAAGACTTGAATCTGCACCCGAACATTTAACTCAGAAGGGTGGTTTTCTCAGCTTGTTTCTTTTTCGTGGGAAAACAGGTCATTTTCAATTTAGCTTTTCCAAACAAACTTGTGACTTGATTCAAGCAACACTGAAAATCTCTTCAATATTTTGGAGGAGAGCTCTGAACTGCCTTGAAAACGCTTGAAAACGACTCACAGTTTTCATGAACATTTTGCAATTATGAATCCGTTTGATTTTGTGGTGCAATTTTGCACTTTAAAATCGATCTCAAACAATACGCAAGCTGGTGTGAAAATGGCGACACATGTTTCTGGTAGAGAAGAGCCCCCCACTATGGGGCAGCAAATTTTTGGGCGGGAAGGCTTCTGATTGGCCTAGAATTCAAAATCCAGCCTTCTGATTGGTCCAGAGGCCTAGTGCCCCATAGTGGGAACAAAGGAAAATAACGGTCATTTCTTTTGTTATGCAAATGAGGGCCAGGTGT
>JAAUXT010062249.1_pt1 | contig 20705 bp, 17 predicted proteins | sample 7278171 | NCBI WGS metagenome assembly JAAUXT01 (sample SAMN14350112, study PRJNA611818) | marine sediment metagenome | isolation source: surface marine sediment (1.8m) | place: French Polynesia: Moorea | collected 2018-08 | reverse complement strand
TAGAGGAGGAAATCGCACTGTCTCGAGACGCGCGTCGAGAGACAGTGCGATTGCCTCCGACACTCGAGGTCAAGTGGTTTAATCGGCATCTATCACGAATGAGTTGAGGGATCGCCAAGTGCGACAGTGAGAGGAGGAGATCGCACCCCATCGAAAGTCGACCTCTCAACTCATTCGTGATAGATCGGTGTTTCACGGCTTTACTGGTTGTTCAGTCGCTGCAGAGCGCAATAGAAACGCGAGAATTTCTCAGGGTGTTTGCAGAACGGTGAGTCGCGCGACGCAGGCTCGCGAGGCGGAGTAGATTTGCTGGTTCATGATGTAAATGGCAGGTTCGGGACTCCACTTCTGCAGATTGTTCGTGACAACAGCAACTCGAGATTTTGCAGCAAAAATATCAATTTGGCTTCACAGAAACGTGTTTTTTTCTCACACTTTCATTTTATGAAACGAAAGTGCATGTGTCGCAACATGTTTGTCGTTGTTTTCTGGTGGTATCCACTTCTGTTGCGTGTTGAAACTGAAGAAGTTGTTGTCAGCTCTCCCTGCAGCATGAGTAACGATGTCCAGCTGCAAATGGGATTTTTTTTGCGTGGACAATTCCACTCGCAACAACAAGTGATGTCAAGTTTCAGGTAAACTATATGTGCGTCTTCTCAACGGCATGATGATCCTCATTCTCGGTTCAGGCCGAATGTCTTTTGTATGGTCCGCCTTGTGCCTGAATGACAATGAACGAAAGCATCCCGTGTCCAGAATCTCGTCATGCGATACGAAACAACACAACCAATGTTGTCCGATAGGAAGATATGTCCGAGGGGAAGTGAAGCCTGCATCCATTGTCTTGTTTTCTGCAGGTGGGATGACCCTCTAACTGCCTGTTGTCACGCAACAATACCATCAGAACAATAATGCTCTTAATGGTATTGACCACCGTGGAATTACCCTTATCACTGCTGGACCATTCCCAAGGTGTTTTCAATTGCGCGTCCAGGGCAAGGTTCATCAGAACATACAGCACGGGAAGGTTCTGGTGCATGAAGTTATGGCGCGGTGTACGCACGGTGAAGCTTCGTGAATGGACGATGCGCAGAAGGATTGCAACAAGTGTGCAGTCAATTGTTCGAGAGATTTGCGACTTCTGAACTTGAAAAGGGAAATTCAACATCAATCGCCAAAATCTGTCGTCAGCTACAGCCCACAGAAGCCGTGTCGATTTCAAATACAATTTTGTCCGCACCCACTGCTTTCAGTTTCACTTCAGCGCCGAAGTACACAAACACGCACGCAGCGTCTCCCCAGACCGACCGCCTGCACCGCTGCGCCCCGACAGAGATAATGATCACGACAGCTTGAAGATTCACAAACGGCTTCGTGTGTAAAGCAATTAGTCTGATCCTTCAGTTCTGCCGACAAGAAAGTGTTGCAGTCGATAACACATCCATGTTTTCCTTTGTGTGTGTGACGTACGTTCACGTGAAAAAGAAATAGATATCAAACCAGACTGAAGGTAAAGAATTGAATGCTACGAGACACCTCGCGACATGATGGCGAGGCAGCGCTGAAATCGAAGGTTTGACACACCCGAAAAATATCTCTTCTTTTTATCAGAAGGCTGAATAGAATTTAGAAGCAATACAATTGCCACCAGAAGAAGAAATGTGAAACAAAAACGCACTGCATCACACATTGATTTTGCAGGAACTTTTCCCTTTGAGACTTATAGTTCACACTTCAAAAATTTTCAGCTCAAGAAACTGTTGTTCCACTTTCCAAACGAGCACGAGCAGAAACGATCCTTTACAAAAACAGTAGGGTCGGGCGGAAACCACAGCACAGGTGAATGTGGTGATCTGAGGACAGCGGCTGATAATGACCATGTCTGGGGCGTAATTATCCATCAACTCTCTTCTGAGGCGCGTGTATCTTGATGCGACCGCAGGAAATTGGCAATGACGTTCCGACCTTGTTTGGTTCGGCCAGAAATGGCGTCGCGAGTGCGAAGTTTTTGCAGATTAGCACGACGAGGTGGGTCAACCAAAATCTTCAGTCAGAAGAAGCCGTCAACAAAAGAACTTGTCCTGCACCTGATTGTTATTGGCGTCAATGCAACACCTCTGTCAGATCTGTGTCATATCAATTTGCGTCGCTGATTCCTGTGCGGATGGCCTGGCATGGAGCCGGATTCAGATCTATTATTCACAGCTGGAAACATGCCGAGAGTTTGTCACATAATACTCCAACCCCATTACCTGCTCTCGCAGAACCCCTCAAACTCAATTTCCTTCGACGAAGTGTAATCAACAAGTTTTGTGCATTTGGTGTGAAACTGATTCGGAGACGTTGTGTGTGAAGTGATATGAGTCTTCATTCAGTGATGCGACAATCTGAGTGATTCTTAGACTCGTTACACAGAGGGTCAGAAATTCCTCAATGTCACGTCAAAATCACTGCTCGTGCCCAATCCACTCAACCAGTTTCGTACGAGAGAAGACATCCAGTGAGAAAGAGGCGTGAGAGTGAAAGTGAAAGTGTTTGTTGAAGATGGACACCTTCCGTCCCGTCATGGCCCTCGGTGAGATCGAGCGTTTCGCGTTCGCCCTGGGCTGATGCGTCTTTTGGGCGAAGCAACGTCAAAGCCACCACTGACAAATCTCGCGACCTAAAGAACCGTGGTGAGATTGTTAGAATGTGCAAACGATACGAGGTGGAACCTGAGCAGAAAACAAACTTGTTTGCGACCTTTGCGCTGAAGTGGTATGGGCACGAAACCCAAACAGCAGCATAAAAGTCAAAAGCAACTCCCAGTTGCCTTCTTTCAGTCGGATCTTGAGACAAAAAATAATAGCAGGTGCAAAAAACACTGACATGACACTTTCAGTCACAACAATTTATTTCTCACTTTCTTTGGACAGTGTACGACATTTACCATATTTGTACAGGTGACAGCATTTTTCCAGTTGGTCTGGCAACATGATTTACAACGTTCGTAATGTCGCTTTGAGTGCTGGGAATAGCAGGCGAGGCTTTGCTTTTCATCTGGAGATCTCGCACTGATCAGACTTCGTGAACAACGAAAACTGATTCTCTCAGCTTTTGGCAAAACTTACAACCACACAATAACCTTCACAGTTTCGCCAAGGGGTTTCATGTTTTCCCCCAAGTTCGTGAGATCTGGTGACGCGGAATGTCTTGACTGGTGTCAAGGAGCACAAAAGTTTGATGCACGGTTGCTTGTGGCAAGATAGATCTACAATCCAACGAGTATTGCGCTCAACTCACTTACCTTTTCCAGCTTGAGTGCGCATTTTGCACTGCAGTAGAACGTCAAACATGGCAAGAAAGTAACATGTCCACATTTTAAATTTATTTCTGTTCCTGGTGAAAACTTGTGCAATGACCTGTGCCTGGACTTGCAGGGCTGGCAGAAAACATTTGTGACGATTTGCGTGATTTTATGAAAGGACACTTCAACGTACTATTTATTTTCCAAATGGCTCTTGAATCAGTTTGGTGGTTTCAGTGCACTTGCGTGAAATTTCCCCAAGTTCTTCTCAAGTTTACTGAGAGGTTGCAAATTATTTTGAGCATTGAAAAAAGCTTTCTGACTCTTTCTTCTTGCCCATGGAAAATTTTCAGAGGTCCAGGTGTTGAAAATAATTTTGCCTCTCCGGAAAAAAGGATAATTTCGCTTTTCTGGAACAGACACCATTGTCCCCTCCAGAGATATCGCAAGATGCCTTGCTGAATAAAACTTGACTGGCTGCATAAAGGTTCTGTGCCTTTCGCTCACAGGAACAACTTTGGTGACACTGCGCGTTTGTGACACAGATATTTTGGATCCAGTGTTCTGTCCGGGTGAAAGGAAACACAAATGGGGATTTCGTGATTTGTCACGGGAAGGCGCGTTCGTCTCGTCGCTTCTGCGCACGCTATTTCTGATTTCCTGTTGTCCATCAATGGCAAGGTTTTCAGCTTTGTACAATGGCAAGATACGGCAGCTGCTTAAAACATTGCATGAAGACACAATTATTCCAAACGGAAATGTACAAGGTTTACTGGGCAAGGCTTTGGAGGCAATACATTCTCTGGCACATGGTATGTACAAAATTACATTTCCTTTCCAGTGGCTATTTTGTTGCGTCACGTTTTATCTAATTTGCGGCCAGGACAACAAACTGCAGTTGAGCGCTGAAACCACGGTGTGTTCATAACGGCATTGTTAGGAGATAACACAGTCATTGCGTGACGGATCGCCAGTCTGTTTGAGCTTGGGCTTGTTGGACCTTCTAATAAGGCTTCGACTTCTCGACAGGCCCTTTCCTTCCTCCTTCTTCAGCCTGTCTCTGGCGGACCCGAGGTGGCCCGAGTTGGCACTGAGCCTCCTCTTCAGGATCGGCTCCAACTTACGAACCTCGGGGATGTTGGCCTGGTCCAGGAGCTTGTGGAAAATGTTGAAGATGTCGCGGTTCATTTTGGCGGACACCTCCATGAAGGCGGACTCCATGCCCTCAGAGCGCGCCCAGCCCTGGGCCCCGTCGTAATCCACCTGCCGCTTGTTCTCCAAGTCGTCTTTGTTGCCGACGAAGACGCAGGGCAGCTCCTGGTAATTGATCCTCTGCTCTTTTATCTGTTCCCAAATTTGCTTCACTACCTCGAAAGAATCACTGTTGTCTATGGCGTAGACCAGGATGAACGCGTGCGCCGTCGATATGGACAGTCTGCGCATCGCCGGAAACGCCAAATCCCCGGATGTGTCGAGGACGTCCACTTTGAGAACGGCGCCTTTGATATCGTAATCGCGGCAGTGCAAGTCCTCCACCGTCTGCTTGTAGTGTTCTGGGAAAGTACCATGCAGGAAGCGATTCACTATGGCCGTCTTGCCCACCCTACCGGCTCCGAACACAACCACTCTGTGCCGTTCCTCACCCATCCTCAAACGTTTCAGCAGGCTCGAGATGTATTGACCTATTTTTGTGGCTTTTCCTCGATGGAAACGCCCAGTCGAAAACAAGTTGCAAACGAATGATGACACACAAGGCACGGTTGTGACCGACCGTCAACAAACAGCACTGGCGCACTGCAGGCAACTCCTCGAGTTCAAGATCTTGATTTTCCTCTCAGTAATTGGGCCATGACACATCAAGATCCTTCAACCCAAGTAGCGGCGGTCTTCAACGAGCGCGCCGCATCTGAGTGACACGGGAACCTTCACAGAGGACCACTTGACTAATTGCAGTCAGTTTGGGGCGATGACCCGCGTTTCTCTTGAAGCTGTCGACCGTCTCTGCCTTTCAGCGTGCACCCACTCCACCGGGGAGATTCCGTCATGGGAGTCTGCAAAGAAATGAAAGGAAAGTCTCAGAAAAGAATTCAATGCAGGAAAGAGCTCGAAAAGGTTCAGCTCTTCTTCTCCCACTGAAAACATTTCAATTAAAATTTCTAGACCAGGGCTTCTACCTTGTTTTCCACCGTGTGCTTGAAACTAATTGCACAGAATTTGCTGCAAAACACAAATTAAATTAGAGCAAACCCCGCGAGCAATTTCTTCTGTCACAGACTGAGCGTCTCCAAAGGAACTGAAGGAGCTTTGCGCATCGTCTTCTGAGGCGTCGGACACACCTCTATTGGGAGAGAAATGAATGAGATGGTTGCTGCAGGGTCAAAGCTGCTTACATCGCCTTATTTGACCTCATAATTAATTTCATATACAATCTCTTCATGTCAAGGTAATGCAATGTTTGACAGGATGTTCTCCGTAGCACAAAGCTCTGTTCACAGTCTCAGGTGAGCTGAGGCCGCACAGGCTGTTCCCGACTCAGTTCATTGCGTTCCCCTTGAGGACCTGGATTGCATGTTTTGCAGCATGGCATGGACAAGCTCTGGTGTACAGATTTTGTCTGGTTGGCTTTGACAGAAATGGCCCCAAGTGGACCAGACAAACATGCGCAACAATGGGCCCAAGTATTCAGATATGTCTGCTCACAGACAACCATGATCAAGGAAGCCATTGCACCGCCTTTGGTTTGCACCAACCTCTGCTCAGAATGAACACATATGTGTCTCGCATTGCGCTCTTCCTCTTCATATTCCTCTTCATATTCCTGTGAATCGAGGCTTGAAACTGCAAAATGAAGCAGGGAAGGCATCAAAGTGCACTCCATAAAAGCGCATTCGTTTCCATAGGTGGAGCCTCGTCAGTTCGACTGCAGGTGCAGCCGCACACACACCGCTGCGTTCCCTCTCATCTCCTGAAGAGTAATGCAGGCAAAGATGAACTTCATTCTTCATCAGGTTCTCTTCGATACTTTGTATCTGAGGTTCATTGCCTGAACCAAAAACGGGAAAAGCTTGCACTTTTTCTCTTTGGTGCGACAATGTGAAAGAACTACCTCTTTAGATTTGTTTCAGAAGTTCGGGTCCACTTGTGAACAGGAAGATCTGCAGAACCAACAAAAGTTCAGAAAGCTGCCACACCCGAAGAAGATTCAACACAAAGATTCTTGCAAGACAGGTGTCTTTCATCTCTGGTCTTTCTCTCCTGAAATGTGTCTCGGGGTGAGAACCAAAAGAAGAAACCCACGCAAACGTCCTGCCTGTCTCAGTTCAAGACAAAGTGAAAGGACGTGCATCAAAACCTTTCTCATTCAGTGTTCTCTACTGTCCTCATCCGACCTTCATTTTACTTTTCCAGAACAATTCAGGGAGACAAAAGGAAGAACGTTCTGTTGGTCCACAAAAAAAAAACGCGTTTGTGTGTCAGGCGAACGACTTCCACAGCAAGTGAAATGTCAATGGCGGAAATCTGTCATCTGTGAACGACAGAACGCACGACGCTTGTGACGTCCACGTCAGACCGAGTGAAGTTGGAATCTGCTGCAGCCACAGTCTGTCTGCACCACCGAAGCGAACTGGGGTCCGCGCCGTGTCAGCTACACGCGTCTTAATTCAGCAACAGTTAAATCCGGTGTTTGTGTGTAATCATGCGATAGCCAGAGAAAGGTTGCGTGGCCTGGGATCTCCACAGAGAGCCGTTCTGCCTTAAATCAATGTTTACCACAGCACTGTGTCCACATACCCCGCGAAAAACCCTCCCTCTGCGTTCCACTTTGCAGCCAGGTGCAGGAGTTACGTTGAAAAGCGCCCTCGAACGAGTGGTAACGTTTGAGCGCATGTCGCGTCTGTGTTGCTTGTGTAATATGGCTGCCGTCCATCTTTCCAAGATCTTTGATCACAGAGGCAATGTGCATTAAGGACATCCTAATGAAAGAGACACGTGAACAGTTCACCGGAGATCATTTAGAAGCGGCTTGTTATGAGAAGCTGGTCTCTGTGTTTCTCTCCTGCCACATGGAACAACCTACGCAAACTGCTGTCCGTGAGTCGAGCCCACACGACGCGTGCAATGACGCCGCACTGCCTGCACGAACACCACCTTCGCTGAACCTGCACGCAGGTTGCCGTCTATTCGGTGCAATTGCCCGAGAAATACGGATGATTTTCAGTTCAGCTCCTCACTTCTTTGGGAAAGAACATTTTTTCTTCTCGCACTTCACATCAACTCGATTCCTTGAAGAATTAGCGGTCAGACAAAATGCATTGGAAAAGTGCGCTCGCTTCATCTGTGCGACTCACAACCACTCGATATATCTTCAGAAAACTAAGTTCGGAAGCTGCTAGCAACGCAGCGAAGAACATGACTTCAATTTCTATTTTTGGATGCAGAAAATCGGGTGAGGTTCTTCAAACAAATCTTCTTTGTGTCTCCTGACGCTGTTGAGAAAGGTAGTTGTGTCGAATCTGGAGCAAATCGTCACGATTTCCTCAAACGAAGTTGATACCTGAAACCCGAGGCTTATGTGTCCAGTTTAATCCTGCATGACTGTATGTAAGCTCAGGCCTATTCTTGGTTCAGGAAGCATTATCTTTCCTCCGGAAAATATCTGTTGGGACATGCAAATGAAGTCGAAGTCATTCGCCTCATCTAATTGTCTCATTTTATATTCATTATCACAGCCAACAGCATATTTTGCAGAGAGTTGTCGGATAATCTACTCTTCCTAACGTGAACAGAAAGTGTTGTGCCCCCAAAACCCGGCGAACATTCAGTAAATCAGTGAATCCACTACCGCGGCGCTGTTTCCGTGGGGTTCATCGCAACACGCGTCCACGTTGGTCCGTATTTGCTCTGTGCTCTGTGTCTCTGGGCAGCAACTTTCTCGACGCATTCCACATTTACTTCTCGTGGATGCACCGTCAAAATGAGTACGTTTGCTGTTTCATTCACACAAGTCTTTCTTGCATGTTTCGCACAAGCAGAAAACCTGCGACAACGCTCTCGGGATCGCAAGCAGATTTGGGAATTCTGACAGACTGACTGGAACAAGCAGCTTAACAGCAGCTTGTCATGCAAGGACATGGGTTTGCTCTCACCAGATCTAGTTTCCTTCCTGTCCGGTTGTTCTGTGGCCTCCTTCGAGCAGAGCCAGAAATTTGACCTTGGAACCGATGTCAAAGGAACTTGGAACATCAACAGGTTTATTGCAGCACAAAAGCACGGTTGGTCTCGGCAGCCTGTGAGTGTCATCTCCTCTTGTGCCTCAATCTGCGCCACCACACCCCAGGGACATTTGCCTCAGAAAGTGACTGAACGTACTTTGCCATTTTCTTTTTGTTCATTGAAGGAAAGATGCATTCACAGACAGCTTTTGTGCCAAACGTGTGTGACAATCAGCAGAACCAGCAAGTGTGGTTCCCGTGGGCTTGCGATACATCAAAGAATTTCTCACACAGTGAGAGAAACAGTCAAAAAACAAACAAAAGCGTGTCTGGAATCGTTCGGCACACCTGAACATGTATATGTCAAAGAGCACTTCCGTACTTTGATGGATGTGATGTTGGTCTTTCTTTGAGCAAGTAGAATCTAGTCTGCCTTTTGTTCTACAAATCGGATCGACGGACCCACGGGTTCTCTGAGAGGTCTTCATGCCTTCTCCTCTCCTGAGGAATCTGAAAGCTTGAAGAAATGGTGTTGTTTCGGTGCGAACTAAGGATTTTTACACTCTCAGTGTTTAGAATCACGCAGGTGCAATTTCCTAGGCAGCAGACCTGACTACCGTGGGCGTCCCTGTCTCTTTCAAAATTCACTGAGAGAAGGAAGAAGAAGAGATCATCTAAAATTTAGAAGAACCTGCTTTCATTCGGTGCAGCGTGAGAAAAGGTTCGTTCTTTGTCCTGGTCAGACCTACAGAAATATGTTCAGCCACGGAGGCGATGCACAGAAATGGATGAAGTTGCCCGGGGGTATGTCGCGAGTGTGTAAATCACGTGCTTACATGACCACGAGCCTGGTCCTTCTGTGTCACCTGTCCCTCTCACTCACATCGAGCATGGTCCAGCATTCTGAGTGGGCTCAGGCAGTCCGCAGCCAATCTTCTCTTCAAAACCCCTGACAATCTAAGGCTGGAACTTACGTCACCTGACAGCCAGTTCACGTCAAGTTTCTTCCAAGAAGATTGTATGTGCAATTTTTTCGTCTTGATGGGCGTCATTATGCTTTCAGGCAGCTCTGAGATCAGTGCGTCTTTTTATCTCGCGAATAGACGCAATCAAATCTCGAAGGGGCTTCCTCGGGTTCGGGTTTTGTCTGCTCTTGTCAAGCGTAACACAGGTTTAAAACATGTTTTCAAAGCTCATCTTCTGAAAATGTCACGTTTGGCAGCCTTTTGTATCAAGCAAGAACGTGCATCAAAAGTTGTCGGAAATGTTGACGACGTATGGCTTCGGAGCACTTTGCTGAGGAGGGTGGCAACTCAAAGATTTTGGCTCAAGTCCGACAGTTCTGTTTCGTTTCAAAAAGTTCAAACTCCCACAAGGCATGCCTGGCCACGCAAAAGTCCTTGGGAATCTATCTGTAGTTGTGAGTTGGCAAAAGAAGTTGGGACTGGTGATACTCGTCAGGTTGTACGAGTATCACCTGCAGCTGTAAGCTGTTTCTCGAGCTTACTACTCTGGAAGCAGTACCTTTGATACAAAGTGGAAGCTGAGACACTCACATTTTGGGGAATTCAGTGATCCCAGAAGTCATTTTCTGGAGAGCTTAGACTTAATGGACAGCTCAGCAGTGTACCTCTTGGACTGAAAGTTCTTTTCATTCCGACTGCGCAGACTTTCAATTAAAAGCGGTGATCAATGTGCGGCCCGCTACGTCTTGGTCTCCCCGAGAGTCTGCGCAGCTTTGGTCCAGAGTAATTACGTCCGAGTCGGCATCTCCGTCTCCGGGTTTTATGGAAAAAAGAGACAAGGCATCGAGGACCCCTTTCTGTTCGATGGTCAGCAGATCACAATTTGCTTCTATCTGAGGTTTTTTACGATGAACATTTTTCTCAATCTCAGTTTCAAAGTGCGAGGTTCCGAATGCATCAAAGAAAGCTTCAAAGCAACACACTTGGGTCTTGAATGTGAAGTTACGTGGTTGTTGTGTGTGCACGTGAATGGACAGGCTCTTCAAGGTTCCATCGACCTTGAGTGTCGCCGCAGTTTTTCTTTGGCTGCAATGAAGCTCAATATTCAACGCCTTTGTTGCGGCAATAAAACCTTCAAATCCCGCTTTTCCTTTTTGTGTTTGTGACTGAAGCTTTTCGTCCAGATTCAGCAGGAAGGACGAGCCTGAGAGGGAGTCTATTCTTTGTTCCTCACGTCCCACAATTTTCCACTCCGCCGACACACGCCGCTCTTTGTCATGATGGATACTGAACTCGACAATCTCCATGCAGAATCATCCTTTTTGCAGCAGAGTAAGGTTTCCAAAACTGAGATCACGGCAGAAAACTTGTGTTACAGATACTCGTGTGGACTCCATCGCAACGATCTATTTTTCCGTCCAACCTTCGGCAGTCTATCTGCTTTTGTAAAGCGACGCATTCGTCCGAGCAAGAGCCACAATTGCATGAGACCAAATAGAGAGCAAGGCAACAAAGCTCGTGGCCGGGCTCTTGATGTCAGTCTCAGATTTTGCGCAGAACGCTTGGCAGAATAGAACACAGGTTTAATTTTGGATCGTCAAGTATCTTGCAGGGATTTTTCTCGACGCAACGACATTCATCCGTTGAGTTGGTCCCCAGACGACGACACTCATTTGTTCATGCTCCCAATTACCCTGATTGTTTTATTCTCTCAACCTGCAAGTCCCTGAGAGACCTTCGATGTCTTCAACGATGTCAAAACGTGCAACCTTGAATCGGGAACAAAAGGAATTTAAAAGTTGGAACAAGTCGAATGTTGAAAAAAAAATAATAAAACCAAGGACACTCCATTGAGATGCATACCATCTTCGACCCAGTTCTTCCGCTGTTCTGGTTGGACACAAAATCTGCAGTGTCCCTTTGTGGAGCAGGGCACGCACGCCTGCTCAAATGAAGAAGCAGATTCATAAATTTCATCTCCAACGGTCTGTGCAAATTCTGTTTGCAACACTGCGCAGTGCACAAAGCCTCCGTGATCAAAATTCTTCGATTATCACACTTCAGAGGACTGTGTGTTTTGTTGGACAAAGATCACAGGCTCTTCGACAGACGTTGACTCCCCTGGCATCAATTATGCATTTCAACAGGAAGCGAGTGACGTTTGGTGGATTGATCATCGCTGTACATGTCTATGTGTTCAGAGATGAAGAAACGCCTCTGAATAACAGAGATACACATCACACACGAAAGGTAAAGTGGATTTTTATGTTGAGCAGGTGGTGCGACAGGCCTGGTCTTCCATTGTTCGAGTAGATGCTGAGGTCTCCAGGTCACAAACTTTATGTACATGATTCAGGGATTTGAATTTTGCTCGCTTTGGGTTTGCTGTTTCACTTGCAGAAGGAAATGTGAAAATTCTGGTCAACTTTCCGTTGTTGTGCTTGAGTTGGGAGCGCGCGACCACAGGAACACGCGGCTCTGTTCTTGGCCCGTGGATCTGATTGCGATGCAGCTCGCCTGGGATAATGAAGCTCCTGTCACAAATGAAGGCACGCTGAGCCTGAGACCCGCTTCATTAAGGAATCTGAAACCTAAAGTTTCATCGCCGAGACTCCCCGTATGTTTCTCGAGATAATGGAATCCTTGTCATCCAAAATTAAATGAAGCCATTCCTTCGAGCGTGCGTATTCTTCACACGGGCACGCGCAGGTCAGTGTCAGAACCTGACGGAGTCCAGGGAAGCCCCACTTTTCCCGCCTTCGTGAACAGAACCATTTCGCCTCTGCCTGAGTGGTTCGTGCAAAAGAACGTAAGCTACTGACATCAGAACGAACCTCACGAGGAAGAGCTAACATGTTCTGTCAAAGTGATCACCTTTGTTGGCAGATGAATTCCTCTCTTTTTGACATCACAGAACAACATGACACGAGGAACTAGAAATAGATCTGCAGGGTCCAAATAATCAGGCGCGATCTTTGTCCAACTTTCGTCAAAAAAATTCCAATATCCCGCTGTGCAAAAGTTTCACATTCACACGCTGAATGACACTCTAGAATTCATTCGCAGACACACTCCGCCAACGAAAGTTAAAGCTCACACAAGTTCAACAAGTTATGGAGATAAACCCACCTTTCAAATGTTCTTGTACCGTGGGCTTCGCGATGCAAAAATTTGGCGAGCTGCAAAAATCCTGGAAGGTGATTAAAGTTCGGAATTCTTTGGCCTCTGTTGTCAATACGAAGGAAGAAAATATCCATATGCGTGAAACATTAAGCTGTTCACTGAAGGAAGAGAGGCTGGCACTGAATGAAGAGATGCTGGCTAATGCAGCAGCTTTGTTGGGGAGCGGCGTTTTGTGAGCAGTTGAAATCTGCAAAGCCGCTCACGTGCAGTTGACGAGGAACTTTGGTGGGAGAAACAACGTCAAACAGAACACAGATCATTCAGTTGTTGGACGGGGGGCGGGGTGCAGAACATCGTGCGGACTGGTCGGCACGAGAAATACAGAACACCTTGTGTTTTGCATTCGATGGATCCACGAAAAGTTGAGGCTTCGACGACAACTACGGACTGCAGTCGTCAGAAATTTAAGCCTTCAGGGACGAATTTTGACGAGCAGACTTGTTCATCATACAGACTGTTTTCGGCGAGAAAAAGAAAAAAATTGCTCCAATGAAAAAGAGCGCCGAGCAAATTCACTCCTGATTTGTCAAATGTTGTCGAGCTGTGAAATCCTGAAACAATTTCCAGCGACGAGCGCCCCGATGTCTTAATTACGCACCTGAGCTTCTGGAGATCCGTTCTCACCATCAACAATGATTTGATCGCACCACTGCATGCGCACTCCAGCATAATCTGGTGCAAACGACTCACCTGAATCCATTGTTTCTCAGAACGGAACAGATTAATTTCGAAGAAAGACTATATCTCGAGATGTTGCTCAGTGAGGTGCTAACCCTTGTGAAATGGTTTGTAAGCTCGTACGAGTCGTTCGGATGAGGGCCCCGCTCCTTCTTGACAGCACATGCGCATATGTATCCTTTGAAAATCTTCTCAACGCAGACCAGAGGTCAAACCCACTCGTGGTGTTTCCCTTCGAGAAACAGGTCAACGTGCGGAAAAGTTTTGTTTGAAGAAGCCACCATGGACAGATTATTTGGTTCGTTGTTCTGGTGCCACCACGGTGACCGACGCAGATGCTTTCACTTTGCAGTGAAGCAGTGCACAGAGGCACACAGCAAAAGTTTCAAAATATCGATAAAAATGTCTCGTTGTTGCACAAGGGTGTGTTGCGCACACTCTGAAAGCATTTGGTATTTTGGTTCCAAGGACCATCCAAAAACACTTACACTGCATGCCTGGTAAAAAGTCCACTCACCTTGAGTCCAATAATCCATAAATCAACATTTTGATGTCCTCCGAACAGGTGAGAGATCTTTGAAGACAGCCAGGCACTGAACTCGATTGGGAGACAGACTTGCACATCCGACTCGAGGTGGAATGTTAAAAGAGATCCGATTTCCGCGGTTTAACCTCTGATCCCATGCGATGCACAGAGACTGCGTCAGAACAGGTTGTCCATCACACTCAGGATTCACAAACTTGTTTGTGTGAATCACACACCATGTCACACAATGGACAGTGCAAAGCCTTGCAGAGTCGAGCGACTGTTTCTTTTTCGGCGCGACACGAAAGACTCGAACTTCAGACGTGACGAGACGTGATGTGAGGTTTTATACATAACATTCAAAAACTTGAAAGGCTTTGAAAAAGAATCGTTGTTGCAAGAAACACCAAAGAGGAAAAGGCAGTTGAAGCAGCCCTGATCGTACCTCCAAACAGAGGCGCACGCGGTTATTGCAACACCTTTTGTTACTGTCTGATTGAGGTGCAATTTCCTTTGGATACAGCGAAGCCTGCCGCATTATTGACGAGGAATGCTCAGTCGATGAGCCGCTTGTTTGATAAAACGGGAGAATATCGACCTTTACATGACAAGTACCAAAAATAAAAGACTCATTATTTGCACGTCTTTGAAGGATTGCAGTACACCATCGGATTTGTCTTCACTTTCGCTAGAAACCTCATTTCCTCTCTTTTGGAATGCATGAAAGAACGATACTAAGAGTTATTCTCCAGTGATGCAGAGGCCAGGACAAGCAGGATTGTGCTAAAGTCTTTACATTAAATCTACAAACTGAGTTTTTTCACCTTTTGTATTCTGTTAGCAACACTTAGAGCTCCATGTTCACGCCGAACACACCGACTCAGACTCGCACACGCACACGCACACGCACCCACGCACCCTCGCACCCCCCCCCATACACACACACATGCGAACAGGTGCACGAAACAACAAACGAAGCACATCAAAACACAGAAAAACCTGGCCACTCCACACTCATTCTCATTGCGCGTATCGAACCAGAGCACACAGACAGCAAAATAATCTCACATCGGCAGCAAAAGCGAGACACTCTTCAGTCCAACAGAAAAGTGAGAGGACATTGGACAGAATCGTGCTGGGGAAGCGCGATAATGCAGCTAATGACTGGAAGCTGACAATCATTGCAATTCAGGGCGGCGCGGGGTGAGGGAGGTGCCTGGGGACCCGGGCCTCGGGGCTCGACGGATACTCACAATTCCTGCGCGTGACGACACATACATCAGTGCGCGCCAATTCATCGCCGAGGTCAGCAGGGCCCGGCTCCCACCTGCAGAGTCTGCCAAATGCCCAGGAAACTGTCTTTCGCATTCAGGATATCGTATTTTCGTGATTAGGGTCGTAGCACAGGGCCTACGCTTGATCCATGCTGCCTACAGGAACAGACATATTTTTAGACGCTTGTGTTCTGGTAAAGGGCAAAAATCCTCGCAAGGTTTGGTCTGTTCGCCGTGTCACAAGAACCAACACTGTGGAGGAGAGGATCAGGAACTATATGGGGTTTGAAGTTCTTTCCGTCAAATGGATCAGACCATCGAGTTTATGGCCTCATGGAAGGTGCAACTACCACAGTTGCGTACTCGTATTCTTCGAATTTGCTGAAAGTTGCTCTCATACGAGGCTTGTCCAAATGAAAGTAAACATGAGGGTTTCTCGCGGAAGTTTTTCATGCGTTGCAAATGTCGATCAACTCTGCTGGCCCAGGGGTCTGTCTCGGAGATTTCCTGTACTTCCAGACATTGTGTTGCGCAATTCTGTGTGTCCTTGAGTGAAGCGAAATCTTGCCCGCATTGTCATTCGGCGATTTGCCTGTGAGTAAGCGGTGAACATGAAGCTCTGCTGTGCACAACGGCACCATATCATTGCGTGTGCCTCATGAGGAAAATCTCAGGGTGAAACCTACAGATTATTATGGGAGGTGTATGGAGATGACAGCCTGTCTTTGTCGACCTACAGGCGGTGGTACTTGCGAGCAAGAGATGGAGTGACATCGTGCAAGGATCTGGAGCATCCTGGACGACGTCTGACTGCTCGAAATCTGGCCAATGTGTGTGCTGTGGAGCAAGTTTTGGAAGTTGATCAGCATGCTACCATCAGGCAAATGGCCACAGAAGTTCAAGTCTCAACTGGAAGTGTTCACAATATCTTGACAAAGGATTTGGAACTCAAAAAGAAAGCCCCAAAATTCGTGCCTCGCATCCTGACGCAGGAGCAGATGGACTTGCGCGTCCGGCTCTGTCGACAAAACCTCAAGGAAACACAGGATCCACTGTTCCTTTGGACTTTGGTGACAGGTGATGAATCGTGGTTCAGTGTGTTGGAACCTGAACAAAAGCAACAGAGCCTGCAGTGGGTTGACAAAAAGGCAACAAGATCCAAGAAAGCCTTGCGCGCGCGACAGGCAAAGAAAACAATGATGGAAGTGTTTTTCGACGACCAGGGAGTGGTCCACCTTAAATTCCTCCCTCCTAAAATGACTGTAACAGCCAAGGTGTACATCGGGATTCTGTCATGCCTGTGTGAGGCGAACAGGAGGAAGAGACCAGCGATCTGGAAAGACAATTCTTACAGACTTTTGCACAACAACGCTCCGGGGCACACAGCGACTCCAACCTTCGCTGCAATGGTGGAGACATCAATGAAGATTGTCGACCACCCGCCCTATTCCCCTGATTTGGCTCCAGCGGACTTCTGGTTCTTCCCTTACCTCAAGAGCCAGATCAGATGTTGCATCTTTGCCACTGTTGCGGAGCTACAGGATCACCTGATGACAGTGATCAGTGCAATGCCCAAGTCGGTCTTCCACAAGTGCATCCATGAAACTCTGCCTAACAGATGGAAGAAGTGCATCGCAGTGCAAGGTGCATATTTCGAGGGTGATGACATTGCCCTTCTGGATGACTCTCAACTGCTCGAAAGCTCATCTGAATCCGGAGACATGTCTGATGAGAGTGATTGAACAGTGCGTTCCACACAGCGCATATGAACTGTGGCTGCAGTGACGCGTGCAACCGCATTCATGCCAGCCACTTCGCCGAATTAGAACCTGTCGACATTGTTTCCGGTGTTCGCTCAACTGTAAAAAAATGTCACTTGTCATGGAAAAGGTTTTCAGAATGTAAATACATGTCAAAAGTTCCCTGGAGTCCAGCGGCATTGTTTTGTGATTGATCGCACAGGCGCAACAACCCCATGTTCACTTTCATTTGGACAAGCCTCGTATTGCAATGACAGTGGACGTAGTATATGACTGAGCAGTGAGTAGTAGGAGTCTGTTCTGTTGAAAACAATAACACATATCCCGTAGTGATTGACTGTGATATATTGCAGGATCAATTCGTACTTGGAAGTTGCATTGTCGGGTATGTTTTAGAAGCGCAATCAATTAAGCGCTGAGCATCCATGTGTTGAGTGTGTACGACAGAAAAAGACTGTATGGAGTAATAATAGCTCAGTCAGTGAATATGCATTAAGCAGTAGTGAAGTGTAAATGCCCGGATTGAAGGAAGCAGCAGCAAGCGCATAGTGAGTACTCAAGGCGCAGAGTGTGATCTCCTCTGGTGGACCTAACAGCATGGCACAAAAGTCTGCGTTGGTTATCGGACTGCCACACCTGACTCGGTTGACTGTCACATGAGTGTGACAGCTGGACATTAGCAGAGAGACTCAAATGCGTGCGTGACTATTCACGGATTTTATAAGCCGGTTTCACACTTATAGAGACTGAACATTACAGCACCCTGGATCTGACCCCAGTCCTGGCGTGGGTGGAGATCTTACCTCTCTGGGCAGAACCGTTATCTTCTTGAACTATGTTCCGAACCCCACACACGGTTGGAACTGTGCATCACATGAAAGTTGTCAAAGAAACACCTCCCTCCAGAAGGATGGGTGTGTCCAGGAAGCTCGTCCCGACTCTGGATCTGCCTCCAGACTGTGGAGCGACCCCTGTGGGGGACATGAAGGGGGGGCCACTCCCGGACTGTGAAGCGACCCCTGTGGGGGACATGGAGGGGGACCCACCCCTGGACTGTGGAGCGACCCCTGTGGGGGACATGGAGGGGGACCTGCCCCCGGACTGTGGAGCAACCCCTGTGGGGGAACATGGAGGGGGATCTGCCCCCAGACTGGAGCGACCCCTGTGGGGGGACATGAAGGGGGATCCACCCCCAGACTGTGAAGCAAACCCTGTGGGGGACATGGAGGGGGACCTGCCCCCGGACTGTGGAGTGAACCCTGTGGGGGACATGGAGGGGGACCCGCCCCCGGACTGTGGAGCGACCTCTGTGGGGGACATGGAGGGGGACCTGCCCCTGGACTGTGGAGTGACCCCTGTGGGGGACATGGAGGGGGACCCACCCCCGGACTGTGAAGTGACCCCTGTGGGGGGACATGAAGGGGGGTCCACCCCCGGACTGTGGAGCGACCTCTGTGGGGGACATGGAGGGGGACCTGCCCCTGGACTGTGGAGCGACCCCTGTGGGGGACATGGAGGGGGACCCACCCCCAGACTGTGAAGTGACCCCTGTGGGGGGACATGAAGGGGGGTCCACCCCCGGACTGTGAAGCGACCCCTATGGGCAGCGAGCAGCACCCAACATGGCAAGCAGTGCCCAACATGGCAAGCAGCACCCAACACGGCGAGCAGCACCCAACATGGTGAGCAGTGCCCAACACAGCAAGCAGCGCCCAACACAGCGCTCAGCGCTGAACGATCTGCATGTCCTGCACTGGGGCAGCAGTGACCACCTCCTCACGAATTGGGTCTTGTGACGTTCTGCAGAAGGGACGCTGGTCCCTCAGCGCGCCACAACAGCTTCTGTGTCTGTGTTGTGACAAACAAGTATGTCATGTCAACGTGTTGCAAGGCAGCTCGCAATGCGCCTCCTCTACTGGGGTACATCCACGTGGTCTGCTTCTGTGGACAAGCACACTTCTCCTGCTCAGTCTGTCCAACCTGCGTTCACCACCCACGTAGCTATGCGTCTCACATTCTGTCTCTGAGCGTGTGTCCCACAGAAATGACTCATTATGCTCACCGTACATCCAGGTGGCTATGTCAGTGTGCTGATGTTCTGTGTGTGTGTGTGTGTGTGTGTGTGTGTGTGTGTGTGCGCATGTGTGTGTGCGTCTGTGAATATGTGTGTGTGTGCGCGCATGTGAATCCTCATTCATCGTGGCAGACGTTGTGATGCTGGCGTCATCAGAAAAGTCTCACATGCTGCCGCCATTCTGCACAAACAATGCCAACCCTTGTGAACATGCACGTAGCTACGCCGACATCAACAGGCACGACATCACAATCCGCCGTTCGTTCTGCACCAGCCTTTGCCTTTGCAGATTCACCTCCATCGTTCAGCATAATGTCACTCCATACGCAGCGAATGTTGATGCCGCTGTGCTGACATAAGAATGATTTACAGAGTTGTGGTCACGAGACAGATGCTTAATAAAAATGACCAATGTTCAGCGAACGTCAGTCGTCAACACAGCTACGCTCATGTCATCCAGAACATCGGATTATGTTCAGTGACACACCAACACAAGAGGATCATCTGCAAGACATTTATGTTCAACTGAAGGTTGCGACGGGCCAGGTGTTCAGTGAACATCCAAGGTCGATGTTGCTGCACCTGTGTATGGCGGAGGGCCAGCATTCAACATGACATTCTGTGTGTGCGTGTCTGTGTGTGTGCAGCGGGGGGGCACACGCGCACTCCTCGGGGGTAGAAACGCGCCACAAGACCCATGTTTTCAGTGTGCGCTTCTCTCAGCCGTGATTCACGCACGAGTGAGTGGGGCCGATCAGCTGATGTTCACAACAGTCATGTGACCTGCTGGGTCTGCACCACATGAGTGAAGAGAAACCCAAATTTGGGGTGCGCCCTTCTCCACAAATCCGCTGAGCGAGCATTGCCCGTCAGCTTAACAGCGTGGGAATGGGACAGAAGGTTGGCGTTCAGCGTAACAATGCCTCAATGTCAATGTTTCACATCTGGCGCCACCTCAGCCACACGGGCTTTTCTCGTGAGGAAATATGCGCCTCTATTCTGTATTGCCTGTCCAAATGTGTGTGACCTTATATGGTTTTTGCGTGACATGTGCAGGAATGCACGTAACATACGACCTGGCATCCTGGCGTTCTGTGTCTCTGTGCATTGGGTGATACTGCAGTACCGACGCGCTTTGGAGACCCACACTTCAGGTTGACACATCTACGTTTGGCGCGATTGTGTGATCTTCACGGTCCAGTGAGCAGCTGAACATGGCGCCAGAGAGCACGTCCCAAATTTTGCCACCAAATTCGTGTTGCTGCCTTGAGTGCTTACCACAGGCAGAACCATCGCATCAAGGGAACCATCCCACCCAAACTCACAGCAGCTATGCCCACGTTCATCGCTCACCCGTCAACGCCCACATAGACGTGACGTGGAACCATCCTGCCCAAACTCACAGCAGCTATGCCCACGTTCATCGCTCACCCGTCAACGCCCACGTAGACATGACGTGGAATGGTCCCGCCCAAACTCACGGCAGCTACGCCCATGTTCATGGCTCACCCGTCAATACCCACGTAGATGTGACGCAAAATGCGTCCTAGGAGAACCAGCTCACTTGCGGTGGAACATCCGGGGTCATTCAGCATGTGTTTTCATACTACATACACATGAAGCGAGCACACGTCAAGGTCCCACATACAGGTGAAGGCAGCACACGTCAAGGTCCCACATACAGGTGAAGGCAGCACACGTCAAGGTCCCACATACATGTGAAGCGAGCACATGTCAAGGTCCCAC
>JAAUXT010005487.1_pt1 | contig 20719 bp, 17 predicted proteins | sample 7278171 | NCBI WGS metagenome assembly JAAUXT01 (sample SAMN14350112, study PRJNA611818) | marine sediment metagenome | isolation source: surface marine sediment (1.8m) | place: French Polynesia: Moorea | collected 2018-08 | reverse complement strand
GTTTTGAAATGACGAAGGGACGAACCGGACTTTGTGGATCTCCCTCGTATGCGTAGTTCGTACGTTATCTTATGTTGCAAGTTCGCGTTCAGACCATGTATGGCTTTTGAGTAGCTCATCGTTCGCACTCGGGTGGAACATTCTGAGACGGCTGTACATGGTTTGTCTCCAGTTCCCCAAGCGCAGCGTGGTTCGGCCCAGTGGTACAAGCTGCCAAATCTGAACCACCAGTCCAAACTCTTGACCAGGACTGCAGTCGCGAAGAGGCACGTGCGTGGAAACAGATCCACAACCCGCACAACCCGCAGGACTGTTTCATACCTGAAAGGGACGATTGATTTTGACAGCTAAGACGTGGAAACAGATCCGCAAGCATTTTTCAATCGGCATGGCAGTTTTATACCGGAGAAAACCTGGACCTATGATCCTCCATCTGCTGCTGTTTTCTCCGTGTTGAGAGTCTGCACTGAAATGCACGCTGAGCTCCGTACTGAGCTGTCAAAACCACCTGACTGGGCCTCCACGACATGCCTGGATCTGAACATGTCTTCCGTCTGATGCTTGACGCACTTCAGTTGGTTGTGATTTTGCGCCGAGTGCTCTGCGAGTGCGACGAACCACGTGCTTCGCTCACAACGCTTCCGGTCACATGGCCTTTGGTTTTGGCACAACATTCAGAATCAAGCAGAGTTCTGGACAAAGGAATACAAGATGACACATTACACGAATGGGAGCTGGATAAAATTTGTCTTTCTGGACTGAGAGCGTCTCTAGATTTTTCCAGTCCGGGTCGATTCAGGACATAAAGGCCGCACCCCACAGCCGTGAAGAATGAAGAACTCAAGGTCAATCTCTCTCCTTCCAGAGAGAACAAGATCTGTTTGTGCGAATTTATGAAAGGAGCAACTAGCACGAGGTTCCGCCCGTGTCAATGGTCGTGCTCAATTACCTCACGTACGATAATGAGCCTGCACCATGCAAACCCCCCCACCCCCCGACGAATTTCTCACAAACTAATTTTCATGCTCTCTGTGTGGGTGTTCCTGACAAACACAGGTCTGAGAAACGTCCGAGAACTGCTGGTTTGTTTTTCTTGTTTCCACCTGCAGGGAGACAGTAAGTGATTGATGTTCTGGTGGGTGAGGACATGTTGGCTTGGTGAGGTTCGCTCTCTGTTGTTTCTTCCTCATGATTCTTTCAAATCAAGGAACAAAACGTCGGGCTTGAGGCTTATTTCAGCTCGTCCCATGGTGCGCATTTTTCAGCGTCGGTTGTTGTGGTTACCGACGTGGTTCGTCTGAACATAACCCGACTGATGGTGTCTCGTTGCAAAACGGTCAGCTGTGCAGACCAGAGTCGGAAAGACCATCGCTGACATTCTCCCTTTTTCAGAATAATCAAAAATGTGGCTGCATCACGTCAAAAAATTCCACCTGCAATGTTTTGCGTTTCCTTCAAACAAGCAAACAGGAAATGCGGAAAGAATAGCAGCCGTTTGTAGTGAAAACTGCGTTGATTATCTGGTTATCCCGCCGCCAGAACAGCCAGGAAAGACGCAAATGTCGCTCGGCTGAATCAGAGCTCCTTTCGGCCTGTAATCAGCCTCCCAATATAGACTCCGGTCCTGGTTCTCGGGCTAAAACGGGAGACGACGGCAGCTTTGCGGGGATGCACTCAAAAAACAAGTCCGTTTCCTTGAAGCCCCATTTAAAAATGATGTTTCTTTTTTACTCCGGCCAGGGTTGAGTCATCTGAAAATCCGTTGAAATTTTCGGGCACTGTCGGTACCTTGGGTGTTCCTGCTGGTGACTTGTCTTGGCCAATAATCACCACTTTGATCTGCAGACCTGTCAACGTTGGCGAGGCGAACCTCCTCAGCGCCCGAATTTCCACTGCGTTTTTGACTTTAATCTTGTGTTCAGAGCAGATGCAAGGCGCAACACACTCAGAAATTAGATCAACGCCTGTCAACATCAGTGCGCTCTCAACATCAAACCAACCCTAGAAAGAAAAAATGTCAAACACATTTTTTTCTCAGAGGGTGGAGGAAGCGAGAGAAAGGAGTGTGATGCGGGAGCTATTTCAGAGGTCTCTCTTGCTCACACCTGCTGGAGCGCCGCTGTACCTGTCGACACAGGGAATTGTCCGCTCCTGGGAGCAGATGTTTTTCTTGTTCTGGATACAACTTTGTGTGGAGTGTTTGTGAAGGAGCAGGCAGCGTCTTCCCTGTGGATTCTGTGTGTGGAGAGCAGAGTTCGCGGTGATTCGTCCTCGCCCAATGAGGTTCTGCGAGCAACGAATCTCATTGGTCACAGTGCGCGAGTCTTCTGTTTGTGTGTGTGGCAACACCCGTTTGTAATGGAGGGTGCTTGAATGACTACGAGCCTGAACAAGAAGATTCAGCGTTGGAGACAAGGAAAACGCTCGTTTGCGATGGACAGCAGCAACTCCTGAAGGCTCTGCTATGGCGTTGCGCCTCTGTCAGCTGAATCTGGCAAAGTTTCTGACAACATGCGGACTTGAAGGAGAAAAGGTAGACATTGGGTTTGTCTGGATTGACAGCAGGTTTTGCTACAAGGATTGGATTTGCCGCCAGTCTGGAAGTGGACAAAGCGTGCCACTCAATGAGATCCTGCCACGTTCAGCAAGCAGCTGTTGTGCATCTTGCGTCACCTCACGCTCATCTAGACAGCTGCGTCACACGTAGCCACGGACCACGCAGAAAAACTCTGGAGAGCTTGAACTTCCTGCAGGCTGACAAACGAAAACAACAAGGCAAGGGTGTGGTGAAGGAGGGACGACGACTGACGGGAATGTGCACGTGGGGAGGGTGAGATTCTGTAGCCATTGGCAGGACACGCCGTGCCCCAAACTTCCCAAGAAGAAACACAAATCTGGTTCACAGCACAACGTGGGGCCTACTTTTACGTGGGACACTGGACTCCACAACACAGCTTCATGAAGAGTTTCTTTCCTTGCCCTTCTTGAGGAAGATGTTTATTTTTTCAAAAGGGACAACTTGAACCAGATTTCCCCAGATCAAATGTCTTGCGCTTTTTGGACGGTACTCAAATCCTTGCCTCAACAAAACGCTGTTTGCTGAAAACAAAAACCCGTGCGTCACAACCTGAACAGGGGGGATGGGGATGTCAGGTGAAATCTGCAGATCCTTGACGGGTTGTTGAAAAAAAGAAATAGCTTCAGGGACAATTTTCTGCGCACGTGCTTCCCGCTGTGGGTTCCGTCGGCCTTGTCTCCCGAGCATGTGTTGCGTCGTTTCCTGTGCGCATGGGCACGCCCGGAAGCTGCGTCTCGGAGAGGCTCCCCGTAATTGTATCAGGGCTGAGAGCCTCTTATAATCGGGATGACACGGCAGAGGCACGTCAACGCGCAGCGGACGTCTTAACGCGCAGCAGGCGTCTTGATGGTCAAGGACAGATCTTCTGTTGCTTCTCTCGCAGTGGTTGACGTATCAACGTGAATTCTCATGTTCTTGCCTGTGGCCGTTGTCACAGCCGCAACCAGGTATGTTCTCTTTGTTCACAAAGTGATCTGGGTGGTGTGGTCTTGTTTCCTTCTCCAGACGCACACTTGAACTGTTTTGTGCGATCAATTCTAGAACTGAAAGTTGTCTGTCGTTGGTTTCATCAGTTTCATTTTCCACGATGTGCACTTGCGTTTCTGTTGGCTTCGTCCAAGAAAGGCTGAGAGAATATGTTCCAACGCTGAAAAGTGTCCAAAACCAGCAGAGTCTGACGCGTCTCTGAAAACAACAAAGATCACTTCCGGAACATAACTTGAAAACAAAAAGTTCCAGCTTCGCCTGTGAGAGAAAGCGGAAATATCTTTAATTGGTTTGAAAAGAAAGAGGCGCTTTTCGTATCTCAATCTCGTGGAATCCCGTGCAGCTTTGCCAAGGATGGACGAGGTGACGCGCACGAGATTACCGACCGCTGCGTTTTCCCCGAGTTTTTATCTGCCTCCTCATTAGGAGAACACGGGACATGGAGCAGGTTTTGTGCTGCAGAAAAAGGCGTCATAGCTGTAAATTTCGCTCACACAATACTCCACCTGGAGAAGCCTGCATCGCATCGACGAGAAATGAATTGTGATAAAACTCCTTGAAGAATGGAGCAAAACCGTCATCATGGCACTCAGGACAAATTGTGCGGAATATGGGACAATAGGAAAGCGAAGGCAATCGCTCACGGAGCTTAATTGAGGAGGGAACAACGGGTTGATTGGCTTCATCAGCGCCGGTAGGAGGCGTCGTTGCGGCGGCCGCCCCGCACATGCGCGTGCGCACGCGCGCCGAGGTTCGCAGGATGACCCGGAGGCTGTGCCACTACCCGCTCCAGCGGACCGTGTCCGTCGACAGGTACCGAACCCTCTGCGTTCCGCTCAGGTGAGTCATTGTCGCAGCCGCTGTTACTGCTGGTGTTCGCGGTCACGTTGGGTGAGGCCCAAATATGACGACTGTGACGACTGAATTTATGTTCGTGCGTTTTGACTCGTTCAGAATTTCAGACTGGAATAGGCACCGTATTCACCCTCAGATAGGTCACACCCGTGGCAAGCAGGCTTGTTTTAGAGTGTTGTGGTCACGTTACGTTCGAAGCACGTCGCATGATAAAGTCAGGCTCTGTTTAATCTGTTACCCTACATTTTCGGCGCAAATTTGCCCCTTTTTCTCGGTTGAGTACGTTGTCCCAACAAATGCGAAACGGGAAGGGTTCCCGAACACGTCACAACTTGCGCGCCTCCGCGAAAAAATTGACTCGAAAAGACGTTCAGAACCACGTCCCAAATCACTCGCACTTGAACGAGAACAAAACGTCATGCATACGTGGAAAGGTGACGAAAAGTTTATGTCACGGAAGTGACCTCTGGTGGATGCGGTCACCACAGCTGCGTGAGCGCACACAAACAAAGAAATTGAGTTCAGTCGTGGAGCGAGCGTCTGTCGGCGATGCGGCTGGACAGCGACGCCCTTGACGTCGTTCACACACTGCACAAGGAAATAACACAAACGTGTCCACGAGCACGTATCAGTCTTCGCACGCACGACTCACGTTTGACTTCTTTGGACCGAAAGCAAAGCGAAAGGCCAATCTGACAATGTCAACCTCCAATGCACCTGGCCGGGCTCATGTCTCCCTGAAGAAGTGTTCTCCGGTCATTGCAGTGTCCACATACGAACGCGAAGGCAGACAGGAAAACTGCCAGACCTGTCACTGCAGTTACGTCATCAAGCATAAAGCTTTCATCCAAGAAAGTAGAATGTCAGGACGCGAAGGCACCGGATCGTCAAAGCCACATGACGTCGTTTCAGAACAAACGCTTTGCAGTCGTAACGTTCTCTTTGTTGCGTTGAAACCAATTGTGCCAGACACAGCAAAACGTTCTGCTCAGATTGTTTCAGCGCTGAAACGATTCAATGTGTTGGCGGCCTTACGAATATCGTCATGCGACGAACATCGTCACGCGAGAAATGTCGTCATGCGCTTCGCAAGTCTGTTTTGATGAATTGAAAAGTTATTTTTGTCTCCACTTTGTCGTTGAAAGGACACGAGGTTTGAATGGAAGAAAGAAAGGCAACCGTGACAGAACCATTGTTGAACTTCTAACTGCTCAAAACAAAAGTCGAAATGACAGAAAGGCCTGATCCCAGCTTCACAAAAACACTTTGTTCTGGAAATAGGGTCTTCCCCTATATCTTTCGTTTGAAGTCTGAAATGGCCGGCTTGTTCGTACGTCACGCTGGGCGGAGAGATGCCCTCGGGCGACGCTCTGATGTGCGGAACCTGCTGATTGAGACCCGAGACCACGAGGCGTCTCGTTACGACTGACCGCGACCCGAGCCCGCTGTTTCCGGGTTAACGAGTCACTGTTCCTGCTGACGAGCTAAACCGTGTTCCTTCTGGAGGCAAATGAAACCTGAAACGCAAGAATTGGCTGTTGAGGTCCACACGCTGATGCATGTAGGCAGAACAAGTTCATTTCGTCTTGGCATGCCCATCGTCCCTTGGCCTGACGTCAACCGGAATCATTTGACCGCTGTCGTGTGTGTGTGTGTGTGTGTGTGTGTGTGTGTGAGAGAGAGAGAGAGAGAGAGAGAGAGAGAGAGAGAGGGAGGGAGGGAGGGAGGGAGGGAGGGAGGGAGGGAGGGATGGAGGGAGGGTGGGAGGTGCGCATGTGTGTGTACTTGTGTGTGTGGTGCTGAAGAGTGAAGCGAACTCACGGACGCGGCGCGGAGGGACGCGCTCGTCGCTCGAGCTGCGCCTGCGCGACACGACGTCGGCTCGGCTCGGGAACCCGGCGGTGGCGGTGGCGCCCCCTGGGCTGCGCCGCCGGTAGCGCATCATGCGCCGACTCGTCCAGGACGCGGCGCGGCGCAGCGAATCCATGCGCACCGTGAACGTGCGGTGCTTCAAACATTCAGCCAGGGTGACGCCGCTTCAGAACCAACCAATCCAAAGCAAATACAAAGTTGGCACTCCAGCATCGGCGCCATTTTGTCACGATTTGAAGAGAAATTGGGCTAAAGAAGTCATTTTTCTCATTCAGAACTGTATCTTATTGAGCGTCACAGCTTTTGCAACACCTGCAGCACAACTTTCATTGGCTTCATAAGATTCTCCTGAGTTTGTTACGGCGTCATCTTATCAGATTTGTGCGTGTCGTTCTCAAAAGAAGCCCTGGTCTTGGAGGCAACGAATCCTGTTTCAGTCTCCTTGATACATTTAATGATGTCTGAACACAAGGCCTGGAGACGCCACGGCCTCTCACAGCGACAAAATCCCTTCCTCTGCAGGCATCAGAAACTCCGGAGGTATCCCAGCAGGTCTGCAGGCGATTCCTTTCCTCCAGCACCGCACTTCCTATCCAAGAAAATTGCTGCAGATAGTCAACTTCACAGAATCAGTTTGAAGACAATGTTCTTTTGACTGAAGTTGTGCAGTATTTTTTCACCCACACCACTCCAATCACATGAATCTCACTGCAAACTGTTTTCACACCAAGTCTCTTCAGCAGGTCTGCTGCGCCCAGCTTGATTCCGACTCCTATTCTACAAGTCGGAAAGAAAAGCTTGTTTCCGCTTGCAGATGCCAAATGTGTTTTCCTGAAGCAGTTGTTCCCCTCCCCAGTTGAGACAGCAAATCCAGGGAGTCCTCGTGAGCAGCTGAACCCCGAGCGCTCTAATTGTAATTTGTCCTTTGCCATTAGCTGCAATTTGCAGCGAGGTGAAGATTTGTCAACCTGTCAGCAATTGTTGCACACCGCTGCGTCTGATTTACTTTGCTTCCGTTGTCTTTGTGAACAGAAGAAAAAATCTGTGGTCCGCATGGACCCGGAGTGGTGCAGACTTTTCACTTTTCAACGTTTGTTTGGTGAGTGCAGTTGTGCCGAAAACCTCTCACTGAAGTGCCAAACATACTTAAACACAACAAAGACCTCCAAGTGTGTTCATAAAGATTAAACGAAGTATGTTCGAGCAGGAATGTTGCCGATTGCATTTGTTGGTCACTGCGTAAGTTTACTGAGGATCAAAATAAGATCAAACCTGTCCATATTTACCGGTGTTTGCGGATAAATTGCAGATTGTATTTCCAAGTCAAAGATCAGGCACGTGCAGCAACACCACGCATGAGTGTAACTTGAGTAAATGGACACCACAGAAATGTTCCTGAAGGCGGGCAAAACTCAGTAAAACTGAAAAACAACTGTTTCATAACACAACAGTCAGCGCACGTGTTTGTGACGCTCACTACTCTTGAGACAAAAAAGACCCAACCCCAGGCAAGGGTTTCCTTCTTTGTTGGAATCGCTGATACGATCAGCGTAGTTGATCCCGGTTGGTTTCAGCGGCTTCTGGAGCAGCTGAATGCCTCCGCAGAGGCTTCATCATCATTCGCCGGTTCTGATCCGCGTTTTCATTCACAGGCGCCTTCGTTTTCACCTGTGCCTTGTTTTCACAGAAAGTCGCATCCACAAAGATCAGCCAAGGTGCTGGTGTTCGTGTGTGAGAACCATGGTCTTTTGGGTGGAGATCACTTGAGAACAAAACTGGCGTTTGTGTAACGCTGTTCCCGTCGACCTGCGTATCAACAACCAGAGTTCTGAACACAACTCTCCACCGAAATACGTTGAGATTTTTTTCTGAAACCTCAAAATGTCACTCGGCAAGACAAGTACTGTTTTCAAACCTGTCAAAGATTCGACGAACACAAATGTTGTCCAGCACTGATCAGCGGGACCCATTTGGGAAACATGTTCTGTCTGTCGGCTGCCGAATCTTTTCGCCATATTTCAAGCCGCAGCGGCTGCTGCTGTCCAGGGCTCAAGCTTCCACCGACACATCTCAAGCAGACAGAGACTGATTTTTCTGACCCACATCTGGGCGCAAACAAATGGACTGCAAGCACAGACAAGCAAACAAACAAAACAGCGGAGAAATTGTCAACAAATCAAGTCAAATAGGAATTTGTTCAGCACCACGCTTTGCACGAGCACACGCACGCATGAACAGACACCGTCTGTGTGTTTTTGACAACTCGTCATCTGGACGAATACGATCCCCCAGTTTTCAGTTTCAGTTTTCGGGCAGTCGCAAACTCAGGTGCGCTTTGACGAAATGTTCCAACCATTACTGTCCAGCAGAAGACGCTGCGTCTAACTGCTCGCACCTTGGGCGGCTCAGACCATCTTGTTGGCTTCAGCGGACGTCGCGCTTGTGGCACCAGAGCCAAAGACGTAGGAGTGCACGTACAAGGTGAGATTCTTTTTTGGCCGATCATCGCGGATTGCCGGACCTGTGTTTCTCCTGTTGTTGCGGAAGTTTTTGCATCATTGTCAATGCATGAACAGACATCATGACAGTGAGCCCAAGACAAACTTCCATGATGTAAATCATAAACAAAAGTAGGAGTCATGCGTCGAGTAAACTGCGACTGTCGGTCAAATTTGGTACACCCCTCGTGTGTGCTGTGGACAGCACAAGAAGCAGCTGCAGCGGCACAAACTTTGATTCCTCTCTCTTCGTCACAATCAGCAACAAAAGAAATGAACTGCACACCATTGGCTTCTCGTGCAACAAGACACAAAAACAATTTCAATGGTGGACTGCAGCTCTACCGTGTTTCACAACGACAACAACAACGTCACAAATTAATCTTTTCAAGCATTTTGCTGATTCCCTGCAAACAACAATAAGTCAGGCCTGACATCCTGCACATAGCGGCGCCTTATGGAGCTGACCAGAAGATCAGATTTCAGCGTTTCCGCCGCGAGAAAACAAATTGACCCCAGGGCTCAGCTGTTCCGACAGGACCAGCGTCTCAAGACCCTTGATGTACTTTTGAACCTTTCTGCACCGGACACTGGGAAAAACAAACAGTTTTCTTAAAATATTTCATGAGCGAATTAAGGTATCGACATGGACTTTCCAAAAAGTGCCACAGAAGCACTGATTGCTCTCAGAAAGTGGAGATGCACTGGGAAGTTCCACCTTCTTAGTGCAGAGAGGTCCGACCACAAATCAGAACAACAGTCTGCGGCTGTGTTGCAATGGCACCTGGAGGTTCCGCAGACAAGCGCTGAAAAATTGATGATCCACACACTGTAGCGATGAACGCTGGCCCAACATCGCAAAAACAAATAAGAGATCACGTCTCGCAGAGCGCGCGTCCGCCGGTTGGTGCACACATTTTCTTTTCAATGATTTCAGAATATTTTCAAAAAGAGAACAGTACCAGACCCCTGATCCCACGATTTTGGGACCAAAGGGACTCTGAGAAGACATTGAATAGCCTGCCCCAAAAGTTTGGGACTTGAGTCCCCCTCCTCGCCAGTGCCAAATGTACGTATTTATACATAAAGAGAACAACACCGCAGCACTTGAGCCGTCAAGGCGCCTGCTTCAATTTGGGAATCAACAAAAATGTGCCTTCAGAAGGAAACTCTATTGCCCCCCAAACCCAGATCCAAAATGAATCGACAATGGCTTCGTCAATTTGGATACAGCTACACAAGTAGGGAACCGACTTCTGCAAAAAGAGTCCGGTGTCCCTCATTTGGAGAAAACCCAACAAATTCTGCATGTCATGACGTCCCACGGGCAGGTCACTGACCTCAGGATTGCGCAGCAAGCTGAACCAACTAGAGTTCCATCAAACTCTGGATAAAAACAGCTCAATCACCAGGGAACCCAGTGCTTGGATCAGAGTCCAGTGTCCTGAGCACGTGGAGAATACACGAAGAATTTTGGACGCGCTGACGTGTTACACTGAAACAAGAACACTCGGCAATGGAGACACGCGCTGAGCTGGCAGTATGCCTCACAAAGTGATGGCACAACCAGACATCTCCGCTTTGTGCTCCAGCACCAAAAAGGCAACAAAAGCCCAAAGTGACCCATCCTCAACGAGTAATTTTGCACATTAGGGTCATCTCCAGGCTGTTTTTGCCTTTCCGGAGGGGTGGGGGTTCTGAGAAAATCTGTCCATGAGGCTCCAGAACATCTTCCAGAGAAGTGTTGTTCAAATACACGCGCCGACGCCTAAGCGAGTTGGCATCACATCAGGGAAGGTCACTGACCTCAAGAATCTTGGACAACAACCAGACCGCAATGTGGGCTTGATGAGCTCCATCACCAGGGAACCAATCACGTCGGAGTCCCGCGCTGCTAATTTGCAGAAAACACAAACAGTTCAAGATGTGCTGACGTCCCACACCAAAGAAGGAAGGCCACTGACCCCAACAAGCTTGAACAACAAGCCAACTCACACACAACTTCTGAGCTAGTCAACTGCAAAAAAACAGGCCGAACACATAAACTTTGAGAACAGCCAAATTTGATACAACCAACAAACCATGAAAGCCAATCGCCAAACTCGTACAAGATTTCACGCGTGCAAACATGCAGCAATTAAAGTGATTAAATATGACACATCGTCAGAGACAAGTTTGCGCGCAATGTCAATGAGAGAAAAAGTTCTGAGTCAATTTGCATTTGTGTACACGCACACGAGAAGCAGACTGCGGCAAACAAGCGAGACGGATGACTCTGCGAGCAAGACCTGCAGTCGAACCAGGGAAGTTGTGAAAAATAGTGCCCAGACGGTGGGTCTGTCTCTTCGAACTCGGTGTCTCTTCTCAACTGTGCAGCTGAAAGTTCACCAAATTGGGTCCATCTTTCCGGACGAGCCATTCTGGTCCTTTCCATGTGCTTCACCAGGCAGAGAAAGTGCCCAATGAGTCCTGCCCTGATCAGTAAAGTTGAGATGACGTCCAAGGACGTCTATGTCACAAGGGGCGTGAGGAGATAGGCAGGCAGTACGTGAAGCTCAAGGACAAGAAACATAAGAAACGCCACCCAAAACCTCAGCTCTGAAGATGCTCCCACCAAACAGGGCAAAGCGAAACTCACTTCACTGAAAACACAAGAGGTTGTTTCTGTTTTATGCGGTGCTGAGTACAAGACGCTGCCTCTTTTGCATATTGAAGCCACTTCGCAGATGTTTTCGCCCAATACTGTTCTTTCGACTTCGTTCACCCCATCCATGTTACTTTCCTGGCTGCTTGTTGATTTTACACGAAGCACTTTCTCAGAGCCGAGGAGATTCGTGTGTCTTCCCCTAGTGAAGACCACAACAATCTGGCCTTTGCTCACACTTCAAAGGTCAGTCACCTGAAAACGTACGAAGGGTGCCTTGATGCGCACACAAAGTGATCACTCACAGGAGACAGAAGAGTCCATTTCCAAAATGACAAGTGTCCAGAAAGACAAATAACAGGTCTCATTTGTGGACATCTCAGTCCTGCCAGACAAGACTCTGTGAAGAAAGACGGGTCAGCACCAGACGAAGAGTCTGAACTTGGCGTGTATATACGCTTGGAGGAAAAAAACGAAGCTTCTTACTCAGCAACTCGACTGATTCATTTGGCTTCCTTTGACAAATGGACCTCGAGCTACAAATGTCACGTAAAATCTTGTTACAACACGATCTTTCACCATTAGAAGGGGTCGCGCTTTCAAGCAATGTCGGTCGGTGAACAGAAACCACCCAAGTGCTGAGTCGCTGCTTTCTTTGGAACAACTCCCTGATTCTGATGAAGGGTTTGATACCCACCTGCAGACCAATAACTCGAAACAGATGTCAAGGGAAATTTTGTCAAATTCCCCCAGAAGGATTGCAAGCTTTCATTCCAGAGAGAGAGAGAGAGAAAGAGAGAGAGAGAGAGAGAGAGAGAGAGAGAGAGAGAGAGAACAGTCAGCAATACCTGAACGAAGAAATAGACAAAATGTGGGTGGCGAGAGAGGCCGAGATACAAAAGTCCAGCTGACCAAAAGTCACCAGTGCACCGAACGTACGCACTCGTGAAACTGCTGAATCGACCAGACATAAACAATACTTTCCACAAAGACCCTGCTTTGAACAAAACACGTGTCGTGCGAAAACACAAAAACACTCGTCAACACAACAGGCTTGAAACCTGTTGATAATTTTAATGGAAAATTCAAATCAATACTTGATTGATTTTTGTTTGATCTAACGAGAACAAACAACACGAGGCACGCGACAGAACGATCAGCCATCAGTGGGGAGGAACTTACTGGCGCGCGGGGGCGGATCGGTGCGGTGTTCGCTCGAGCTGCGCCGCTCGCGGAGGGATCCGCCCATCGGCCTGAGCGTCGCCGCCGCGCCCTTCCGCGAGCGGCGTCTGCGCGTCGTCCACGACGCTGCGCGACGCAGCGACTCCATGTTCTGCTGACCTAGGTCCCGCGCTGTCGGTCGCGTTGCATGTTGCTGTTTGGATATATCCCTCTACAGGTCAACACGTCACATTATCCCACAGTCCTTGTAGATCCACGCGCAGGGCTGATCCCACACAAAGTGCACGCAGAATGGACACAAAGACACAAACGGATGCACAGCGTTGTCGGCGTCACGCTGCACACGACGAACGTGGAGACCCAGTACTCCTGTGATGTAATATTCAGCGACTCATTTCACCATAATATTAATCTCTGTGTGTGCAGACGATCTCTCTCTCTGTTTGAAGCCTCCGCAATCCATGTCACCGGCAGGTAGACAATGACACAGCCAGTGCGAGTCAACACGTGCGGAGGTTTGTCGCAAACTCTGTGCAGGATCTGTGAACCAAATCAAACCAACCAAAGCCACATGATCCGCCGACCACAAATGCAGCAGCCTGGTCGGGAGTCGCGAATCACCAGGCTGGGATTTGGAGGTCTCCTGCAAGGTCAGTCCAATTCATGAGAAAACATGTACACTCCGAGTCTCGGAGTCGGTCGATACTCGGCGGGTCGGTGAGTCGCCTCGAATCCAGCACCGTGCATCCATCGCGCAAAATCATCCATGATGGCAGAGGCGTTGTTCCCAGCAAAACTGCACGACCCCTTTTTGCACGGCTGTCCGTTCTCAAGAAGGACCTAAATATCACTGCAAAGCTGTCTCGGTGAGAAGTGAACGCCATGCATGGAGAGGGCCTCCTCCTCCTTCTCCTCCTTCGTCTACTTACAGAGCTGCAGCTGCAGTTTTCACTTCTTCATCTGCGGCTCACAAATTTTCTTCAGGTCAATCCGCTTAAAGCCTTCTGAGAAAATGTCATCTATTTCTCACACACGTGCTCCCTGCGGCGCGAACGCTGTGACTTGATTGCACGAAATTCCACGACGCTGTTCTGTCGACTCTTGACACACCCCTGAAAGCGAGCCCATTCTGCGAGAGAGGAAATCCGAAGATTTAGTTACTTCTTGACGTCCTCTTCATCGTATTGATTTCCAAACCTCGCACTGATCCTGTGACCCGCTCTCGAGCTCTACCGCTGCGTGTGCACTTGTTCACATGTGATGCATTCCCGAGTGTGAGCGAGTTTTCCCTCAAAGCCGCAAATGAAATGCAGTCATCAGCCTCGGTAAAGCCCGACCTTCGCCGTTGATGGTTGGCGTGTGTTTGGTTTGAACCGTTTGGCGGGTCAGCTTCATCCCCCAATCAATACACGGGATTGTTCCAGGCTTCCGAGGTGCGATTTGAAACAATAAATCAGCGCGTTGCGCGCAGGATGTGTCCTCGTCAGCGAAGGTTCTGCAGTCCTCCTTGACAATACGAGGATGCTGCGCGAAAAATGAGGCGAGAAGACGCGCTCTGAATGCGGGTCACATCGGGACTGCCCGGCCCCGCGACAGTGCGGAGAGCCCAATGAGGGTCGAGCTGATCCGCGAGCTGCGGGGGAGGACGCAGAACACGCAGCAGGGGAAGGAGCAGCCACCAGACACCGACTTTATGTGGGTGGAGGAGGGAGAATTCTTCGCTTTAGAGCAGGCTGAGGAACCGCAACTCCTTCAGTCCGACCAACAACACGAGCCCGTCTGCGACAGAATATCTGAAGAGCTCAGGCCTACAGCAGCAAAACTTACGATTTCCGTTTCAGGAGGAGAGTTGACTCCAACTGAGGCTCTAGGGAATTTTGAATGTGTCCGCTTTGCCAGATACCTCTGTGGGACCAGAAACACCCAGGTGCATCAACAAAACATTTGGATGACCCCGGAGAGGGGGGTGTGGCGAGGCGGCCGCCCGACGGACATGCGATGGGCTCCAGTGATGTATCGGGGAGTGAAGCTGCCCTTCCGTCCCGCCGTCCCGCCCGAGTGTGGCCCGCATCTGTCACCGGACCCCGTCCTTCTTACATGTGTCGCCCAATTGTTTCAAACCGGATTAGCGGTTCGATACCAATGGCAGCCGGATTGCCAACAGGTTCCCCGGTTCTGCACGGAAGCCAATGAGTGAATCCACTTGAACTGTCCAAGTGATCGTTGTGCGAGTTCGGGACGCGTGAGAAAGCAGAGAGAAAGAAATTCAAAGCGTTCATCAGATCCAAATAACAACGGTCTGAGGGTCACGACCAATGTCCACAAACAAGAACCAAATTCGTGCTCGAGCTCTGCCAAGGAACAACTCACATATGATCCGTATTCGTTGTCAAACAAAATCAGCACAAAACCGGACACGTCCCCTTATTGCATCAGGTTCATCGCTTGTATCCGACTCCGGTTCACGTCTCCATGCGCGTCGTTTCCTGTGCATCTGTTGTTTAAAGCACTTGACTTGAATACGGGTTTCCCTGCGGAGCCCTGAGCGCAGGAGCCACGAACACAACGCAATCTGCATCCCCCACCATCAATCCAAAAGCTGTGAGCACGCGTCGCTCTCAGCAGCAGGTGATTCCGGTGGGAACATCAAGTTTTTCCCAGGCACACAAAAGGACTCGCCGTTTCGACTCGTTTGTCACATCAGCCACCATTACTATTCAGAGGGAGAACAACGAACGAAACCTGGACTTTGACAATGACGTCATCGACCTCGTTGACGTTCGGTTACCTCCAGCTTTCAGCAAGAAACTGCAGCTGATCACACACCATGGCGAATCTAAGCCGGGAACAGTGATGCCGTTCTGTGGATGAGGACAAGATACGAACATCTTGTCATCAAGAACCGAAATCTCAGGGCCCCAATGGCTCAGATCTGTTGTTGAAGAAGATCGCAAAGTCAACCTGCCGTTACACAAGCGCGTCTTCAAGCTCCCTTCAGTGACTGAGATTTTCCAACAAGAAAGAGGACGTCCCACCCTGTTGTGCCAGTGATGAGACGAGAACCATTTCACTCCGATCGAGACGGGTCAGCACAGGTCAGGGCGAGGACCTGGTTCCGTCCGTCTTCACGTTCAGAGTCACTTCTCGACACCTGCAGTCTCAGTGGACACAACGCTTTGGGCACAGACGCCCCGGTTTCCTTTCTCCTCACTGGTTGTACTCCGCGAATTTTGACAACATTTTGTGGTTTGTTGTAATTCCTGAACCAAGATATGCTGGTAACTTTCATTTACACGAGAACACTCGTCAGCAGACACACTCGTCTTACATTTCAGGAAGGGATTGTGGGGAAAACAAGAACGCACGGCGTTGGAAAACCGCTCCCGTGCGGTGGGCGCACAGGTGAGAACTGGACACTCGAACAATGTTACATCTGGGGAAGAGGCAATGCCCCTCTCCATGAGGTTCCCCGGGGGACCGTCGACACACTGTATGGAATGTGCAGTGATCGTGTAGAAAGCACCCGTGCTTTAGATATCATTGAAATTCTTCACACGAATGAAGAACTTCACATTTGGACTCACATAAAAGCATTCTGCGTCGGTGGCATTTGTGATGCCACGCCTTTTTCATGACAGACCTCTGCATGCAACACGTGGAGAAAAACTCTGATCAAACGAAATCTCTTGCCTCGTGAAATTCATCCACGTAATGAAGCTGCAAGAAGTGATGCCTGCAATTATGCAAAATCATTTCCCAAAGGCCCCTAATTAACTCCACATGCATCTATCCCCCATCCAGTATTTTACAGAAATTTAGCAATCAACAGGAAAGGACATTACAGGCTCTGCGCACCAACAACCTTCCGCAATAATGAGCCCGCTTTTGTTCAATCGGAGGTTCCCTGATTCAAGGGAAGGTGAGGTTGCACATTGATTCTCTGATGAGGCACCTCGATGAACAGAGGTAGTTCTCGATCTTTGTGAGGCTGCATCAATGCGCCATCCGCAGTTAAAGGCCTCGGGAGCAGAGTGCATTTTGTTACTCTTTTCTCAAAATTACGGCAGACTGACACACGCTGCATGGAAAAGGTAAAGAGACAGAAGCAGATTGTTGCCACATCATGGTCACGTCCTCGCACAAGAACGACACCTTGCAGAAAATATGATTGTGTGCTCAATGCAATACACTGTCCAAATTCTCTGGAAGAATCATCAGCTCTATTTCCATCACCATGCAGCACTGTCCCAAAAATACAGTGAGGAACCCGCTTCAGATGGACCCAAAGAGTGGACCAGTGGAGAAAGTTTCCATCTTGACCTTTCACAGTTGTGGTACTAAGGGCACAACACGACACACTGACATGGACAGCAACAAGAAACAAAGCTACTTTGAAACTGCAGCTCCGCTGTGGAAGGAAGGAGGACCGGCTTTTGTGAGGAGATAGTTATGCTTGTCACACACGAGGTGTCCAGCGCGGACACCCACGACACCACAAAGCTTTTTGTGCCGCTGCAGGAAATGAAAACATTATTATGACTCGGTGGACAGCTGCAGCCTGATTTTGTTGCCACTCATGAAGAAACAAGCCAAGCACTTTCAGTTTGACCCTTTCCATCAACGAGAATAAGGTCTCGACTCGTGTTGTCAAAGCACAGGAGAAAAACATCAAGAAAGAAAACAGGTGGTTTTGTACTGGGAAAGAAACGTCTGTTCTCCGAGCTCCCTTCCGGCAAAGCAATTTTCTCTGATGCCGGATCATGCAACTAGGAATCGTCTTCAAAAAGCTCAAGTAATTTCAGTGGTGCGACTGGGTGCACGATCAAATATGATGTTTTCAATTGCGACGCGAAGCGCCTGGGGCGGAGCGGTTGTTTCAACGAGACCCGAGTGAGTGCCTCCATCAGCGATCGCGCGCACTAACGAGTCCGCGGGGTGCGCGCGCAGATCCTTCATCCGCCTCCGACTCAGCGCAATCGAGCCGCAACAAATAAAATATTGCGTGGAATGAAGACATCATCGCTTGAAACAAACTTGGGTTCAGAAAGTTGAACCGTTGCAGTGGGCAAACAACTCCAGCCTCTGAGATAAGACCCAACAGCAGCGACGCAATGTGCTGCGTCGTGCGCTCTGTGGGTTCAGAGAGTCCAGCCGACTGTCGAGAGCTTCGTTCCAAGTTGGAAACGCTTCATGAGATATTCTCTGATTATTCTGTTTGAATCTGACGCCAGGAAAAGTATATTTCCACAACCTGGATCCGTCCTTTCCCTTTCATAACACAAAACATTTTGAGCCAATTGCAACCATTCCTGTCACACAGACCATCAATGATGCTTCATCACCATCGTTCGCTGCCTTTCCCTTTGCTGCCCTTCACCGTGGCGTCGTCACTGTGGTGTTTTTTCATTCCTACGCAGAATCAGAAACACAAGTAGCCGCGACGGGACACTTTTGGTCTGGTCGTGTTGGACTGAGGCAACATTCTGGTGCGTTTCTCACAGCGTCTGTACAGCTGCGACGCTCGCGGCGCGTCCGATGTATTCAGCACTTCCGGCGCAAATACGTAGACTTCATCGTCTCACACACAAACAAATCGAACAACGACGTTTGCGCCTTTGTGTTCTGCCTTCTGGACACTCAATGAGAAAGGGAAAGAACAATGTACATTTGCCTCGCGCGAGAACGGAAGGACAATGAATGCCAACAAAGTATTTTTCGATGTGTTCCAGCAAGTAATGAAACATTCATACAACTTTGTTCGCAACACAGCGTCAATATAAAATCTGTATTGTTGGCACGATGTTGGTTTTGTATGCATGAAACAGCAGGGAAGCCGAATCAGCACAAAAAGTTCAGCAACGACAAGCACGGGTTTCTATCCTTTCGCCATTTGTTTTGTTCGTGAACTCGCCGAGTTCGTCAGGTACGAGCAGTCTGACCAGGCGCAGGAAAACATCCGAAACTGAAGTGAGCCAACCCGCTCTGTGACGCAAAGCGCTGGTGACAGACGAGCTGGTCCCACTGCAACAAAGGTCGCGACACCATCACCTTCGCGCGTCACAACAGAAGCGCTGATCCCCTCCACCCACTCCCGAACATGACGGCGCTGTCAGGCCATAACAGAAAGAAGACAAACACACTTTTGTTTTTCAAGAAAGCGTGGGTAAGACAAGCGGCGACAGTTGCTGTCAGAAAACGCTGATTGGGACCATCACAGTTTGGTTGATCCGTGCGTCTGACACCGCGTCATTTCTTATCCTCTTCCCACACAGAGACACGCTTCAAAATAGAATCAGAAAGTGACCTCCACGACCTCCAGTGAAAGACGCGAAAAGGACTGAGCACCAGTGCACAGAAATCTTCCGCTCATCCTGATACACTCACACACCCTGTCCTCTGGATATTCCGACACACGGTGGTCACCCGTGGAACCAGAACCACAACACGTGAGTGAGTGAGTGAGTGAGTGAGTGAGTGAGTGAGTGAGTGAGTGAGTGAGCAAGACAGACAGACAGACAGACAGACAGACAGACAGACAGACAGACAGACAGACAGACAGACAGACCGACCCAGCCTCGATATGAGACGTGAAGTCTGTGCATTGTTCGCACCGAGACGCCTGTTTTACGCAACCTGCAGCGTCACGAGCCTCTTGTGAGCAGAATCAAAAGCAGTTCAAAGTGACGCGGTGCAGATCCCAATCAATATCACACAGATTCAGCTACTTCTCCCTCGAGTACCTTTTGAAAAATGCCTTTCAAGTGCTGAAACCGGCAACAGGTGTGGCAGCGACTCTGCAGGCTCCACCAAGAGCTCTGCGAATCAAAGATGAATCAATTGCCTCGCTCGGTGCATCTCCAGAACAGGCGCGACCTTGAAGGGGAAATCATTCAAACCTTCGGAAGACGACAAGAGTACACCACCCCACATTCAATTTTCCCAATGTCTTCAACATACGGTTCAATTTGTGGCACAAGGTTCAATTCCTTTTCACATTTTCCTTCCATTTTTGCGACGCTTCAGAAACCGGATCACAAAAACATTGTTGAAACAACACAAGGTTCAGAAAACTCCTGTGTTTTCGACACAAAAACCACTTCAAAGCAGGAAGCGTCTTTTGTGTTTGAAAACACGTGGGTTCTGCATCACAACTACGGAGCGCGACGCGTGCTCCCCGCCCCCAATGCTCCGCCGCTCGTCTCCCCAAGGCGATCGTTTTCATCACTTCCGACCTTTGTCAGCGATTGTGGAAACTGCTGGGTAAACAGCTCATCGGGGCGTCATCCGTCGAGATCCCCATCGCCGCTGCAGCGCTGAATCAACACTGAGGAGACGCGACTCCACTCCAGCGGGTCCAGGGGTCGCAAATGGTGAAGTTCGTGCACGATCAACATTTTGCGATTGGACACAATGGGGTTCCAACTCTGTGGTCACCTTCGTGCCCTTATCGCTACAGAAATGGTTTCTTCTCGCCCTTCAAAAAGGGTTCCTATTCAATCACACAATGACTCAAGCAGACGGTCAGGAAAAATTGTCATGTGATTTCACAGAAACCATTCTAACCATTCTTGTGGAGTGCGAGGACCTTGACGTGCGACACTGACGGCCCTGATCCCCGACCCTGGATCCGCCGAAGTTCCGAGTCTCACCCTGGAGATCAGGTTCAACGCCGCCGCCGCCGCCATCGGGAAGCGACACGAATCGACGCACAAGTGATCTCAGGTGAGCGCAGTAGCAGATTGGTGGATCAGTTTGCTTCGCTATTCACTCTGAAGTTTCCTTCAAGGGAGCTTTGAGATACGCTCTCTGCTCTTTGATTTCCAACGACAATTCGCAGTTGTTCCCTCCTCCCTCTTGGGGACTGCGCATCAACTGCTGTCGCTCTGGTGATGCTTCAGGAGAACAAAGGAACAACGCCTCAGCAAGATGCTTGTCTCGCGGGTGTGCCGCACGATCTTCAGCCCATTCATTTTTAGATGATTTGAGGTGGGTTGCCAAATCGAAGCACCTATAGGCAGCGTCTTCCAAAAGTATGTCAGCAGCACTTTTATGGTCAAGATGAGGATTGATTTGGGATCTTAAGGACTCTTTTGGTTCATTTTG
>JAAUXT010139643.1_pt1 | contig 20725 bp, 20 predicted proteins | sample 7278171 | NCBI WGS metagenome assembly JAAUXT01 (sample SAMN14350112, study PRJNA611818) | marine sediment metagenome | isolation source: surface marine sediment (1.8m) | place: French Polynesia: Moorea | collected 2018-08 | reverse complement strand
ATGCCTGCTGACCCCAAGTAGCAAATGACATTGAAAACTGTGTCAAATGGCTTTGTCATGATCGTCTCTGAAAGCATGCTAAATCCCAAGAACAAATGATTCATCCTCGTACATACACAGTGACATGTCAGAAGGAGGAACAGAAAAGTCTGTACATTTTGCACAAAGCTGGTTCTGAACCAAGACATTTGCTTTCTCGCCCCCAAACCCACTATGATGTCAACCTGGGCTCTCAGCCAGTTCATGAATCGGTTCGTGCAAAGTGACTCTTTTATTCCAGCTTCTACTCTTGCACTCAAGAGCCTACAAGAGCCAAAATTTGTATTTCAGCAAAAGAATCTGTCAGTGGTGCGTCTCCTCTTGGAGGCAACAAAAGTAAACAAAGGCGCGGAGGCGTGTAAGTTCGCTTTGTTTTCGCCTGTGTGCGCTCCGCCGCCTTTCTGAGCAAAGTGCATGTTATTGATGACCCTCGTAATGCACAGCAACATTCAAAACTCAACTTCATTTTATTGAGAGTCGTTAATTGATCAAAATTCCATGGATTGACGTGACAAAAGATGAAGCTTTTCACAATGCCTCTTGTGTTCAATGTTCACAAATCTTGCACAAAGTTTGTCACGAGTTGAATAGCGCGAGTGTGGCAGGTTCGCAGGGGAACGCCGTCCACAACAAAAGTTTCTCCCTCGCTTTGTGGCTCCCGTCTTGCCACACATGGGAAAAACTCCAATCAGTCTTTTCACGCGGACACCTTTCTTGATGATAATCTCGGCCACATTTATGCCTTTAGACACAATTAATCCTTTGCACAATGTGGACCACACTGACCTTTCACAACCATCGATTTACCATTTTATTTCGGGTTTTTTTGAGGTTGATTGTGGGGAATTCCAAATAAAACTGATCACACGGTTTGCAGCAAGTTGCCGAATTCAGCTGGCCACTAAAATATTGATGGCTTGAACTGAAAGACTCACAAGGTTTGAAAGGAGCCAAATACATAATTGATCAGTATTTAGGGAACTCGACAATTTGAGCGGAAGCGAGTGAGATGGAGGTTGGAGGCAAAGGTCAGGGCGGGACCTCCTGGTGCCTCGTGCGCCGCTCGAACGAGACTGTTGCATCTCGCGCAGACTGTCAATGGACGCGCCGTGCCATCCAAACGACCCATTGTCCCCTTGAACATCCCTCTCAGTCCCCCTCCACCACCCGCTCTCAATCAAACCGCCATTGCTTTGTCACCCATTGGAGAGTTTTAATTGAGGCCCTAATCCAGATTTCAACTGATCAACGGTGTTATTGTATTCTTCGAACAATGCCAGTCATGACACAAAACGTATCGTTCTATTGAGAATGAAATAACCTGGGTCCCGCACAAAAGATGTTCCTTTCACCCAACACGTCAGGCGCGGTCTGCTGAAACGATGCTTACCTCGTGCGCAGTTGCAGGCGTACTGGAGGGCACCCGTCACCGCGCAGCTGCCTTCGTTCTGGCAGGGACTCGGAGAGCAGGGCACGTAGCGGCTCTCGCACCTCTCCCCCGTGAACTCCGGCAGACAATGGCACCTGCAACCGGAAAGGCAGACTTGTGGGAAAAGGTTCATTTTTCTTCTTCACTGAGCCGCCAGCTGACCCCAGTCTGCAATGAGTGCGACACACACCTGAAGCTGCCGTACAGGTTCTGACAAGTCCCGCCGTTCCTGCAGGGGCTCGAGAGGCATTCGTTCACGTCCGAGTTGCAGGTGGGGTCGGCGAAGCCCGGCTGGCACCCGCAGCGGAAGCCCCGCGGCGTCGAGTTGGGGTAGCAGCGCCCGTTGTTGCGGCAGGGCTGCGACGCGCAGTGGTCCTCCAGCTCACACGTTTGACCTGCAGAGACCCGTCACTCACAGAGACCTTGTTTTTCCAACAAAAGTTCCCAGAAGCCTGGATGGAGTCCAGGCACCGCTGGAAAACACATTGCATGCACCTGTGAACACAGGCGTCTCGCTACTGGAATCCGAACACCCGCACCTTCTCTTTGTGTTGTTAGATTGGTGAGAACCAAAAAAAAATCTCTTTTTCTTTGCTGCGGGGCACTGTAAATCTATCATTTTACGCAATACGCTTCGCATAAATACTGGGTTGAACATGAGATCGATAAGTGAAGAGGTTACGAGTTTTCCAGGCGTCTTCCTGGGATTGTGTGTAATAACAAACATCAATCTGCTCGCATTCAGTAAACAACGAGTAAGATCACGAAACCGAAGATCAAGATATTCCCGCTGGTTCAACACCCGAGATCAATTCACCGCTTCTACGCAATACAATCCACCTGGAAGCTCAGGCCTGGCGCTGGCCCGCCAATAAATCTCTTTTCTTCCATTTGAAGTGCAACGTAGCCTCTGTGACCGTACAACACTGTGACACCAGGTACACTGACCCCAGGAAAAATCTGATGTTTTGCAGTGTTGCGAGGCTCGGTTCGTTGGACGTCGACAGTTTCGGAGACTCGACTCCACAATGACTTGACTCAAGCGTGCTGGACCAACTTTTGGGCAATGCTGACTTTGCCACCTCCTTCAAACCCAGTCACGTCGAGTCCAGAGTCGGACCAGCCGAGACCCGTACCTCTGTATCCGGCAGGGCAGACGCATGTGTAATTGGAGAGGGAGCCGCTGAGACTGCACGTCGCGCCGTTCCTGCACGGGCCGCTCACGCAGGCGCTGTTCACGTCCTGCAGCTCGCACATCGTCCCGATGAAACCTACACGAACACAGCAGATATCACAAGGGGGCTCGTGAGAGCGAAAATGAGCAAAAACGAACTCTGCAATTCTGCTCCGTTTGCGTTAGTTGTTGTCTCATATGAGTACGCGGCAAAGTGTGTCGGCAGAACGGTCTCTTCCAGTTGGATTTATCTGTTGTTTCATTCAATTTTTTGTGAGAATTTTCGCAGCAAATTAGCCTGGTGCGTCGCTTACCGATGGCACACTGGCACTCGGCGTCGATGCCGGCGTCCTTGACGATGATGTTGCACCTGCCTCCGTGCAGGCAGCGCCCGAGTTCCGGACGACAGGGGTTGTCGTACTCGCAGTACGTTCCCATGTACCTGGCTCCGCAACTGAAACATATCAGAGGAAAGCAAATAAATTTGCGTAAAATCGCAGCCGCAGCCAATATGACAACACAAAATGTGGGTGATTGCAGGGATACGAAAACGACGGCAACAGCTGCCGAATGTCTTGGAGAAAGCAACGTGAGTTGGTTTGTTTTCAATGAACTCATGGAAAAATCTTATTACTTGCACCAAAGTTGCTTTGCCCCAAGAATTGCTTTGGAAGCTGGGGGGCGGGGGCAACCTGGTTGTTTTTGACCCAAAGGAACTTTCATAGCAACCTAGGTTGCTTTGCACCAGGTCACAGAACAACATTTGGGGGGGGGGTTAATTCTCGTGTGACATTGAAATCAAACGAGAAAGTGCCAGAAAAATACAAAACACTGCGCCGATTTACTCGTAAAACTCAACGTGGAACTGGATTAAGAACTTGCTGATCATGTTCACGCGTGCGCGAAAGACTTGGGCTGACAAGCCACATGTCTGTCTACCAGTGACATCCCAGTGTGTTGCCCTTGTTGCCACAGAAATCCGAATGGTAGGCATCTTGACCTTCAGAATACAGCACAGCAAGCATGAACTTTATTCGTCTGCCGCACGACAACTTGGAGGTGAGCCTTTTTACCCGCACAAAGCACCGTGCCATCTGCCTGTGTGCTCTTCATCCACAGGCCCAGTACGAAGCGTCTGCCAAACTCGCGTGTGCACCGAGAAACCTGCATGTCCAATGACAACTTGTTCGACAAACATTTGCAACATTCATTGTCGTGAGTCTGCATTCATTGTGACCCAATCAAATCTTTTTACTGTTGCTGCCAGGCAAAATTCAAATCCAACGCACTCATATTCCCTCAGGAGGGTGAAACCCAAGGAGAGGGCTTTTCATACAGGTCATTTCTTCTCACTTTAGATTATTTTCGCCACGTTCTGTTCTGCAGCTTCTGTGCCCTGGGTGGCATTTCAACCGGGTCGAACAGTGAGCACGCTTCCGCTGTCTGCTCCACTACGAAACGGAAGGAGCGAGTACTCACTGCAGATGAGTACTCATTACCTCGCCTTCTCATTCACAAACCTCCTGGTAAGGTCATCACTGCAATTAGTCACTGCAGCTCCACTAAAAATAATTCAGCCCCAATACACCTCTGAAACTTCTGACCCCTGTCAGAAGTTGCGCGGTACTGAGAATAAACAACGGAGTGTGAATGTGTGCCCCTCTCCGAACGTGTTCTCTCTCAACATCCATTTCTACTTCAACTTCAGGAAAGCAAACGCTCAAGTTGAACACCGGAATACGTATCTCAAATCGGTCCACGTCAGCGTCAACTTGGCGTTTCTCCCATCGTTTCAACCACCACCCCACACGGCACACCCGCACACAGTTCCACCCAGAACGAGCGACGAAATCGACTGGGCAATTCCTTGGTCTGAGGCCAATATTTTTTTGGGTCCAACCCGAATAAGTCCGGACAGTTGTGAGCTGAGATAGTGTCTACACCACCCACTGAACACAGCCATGAACACAACCACCACCTGCTGACATCTGACGTTCGAGCAATTGTCAACTGAATTGTGCAACAGGTCACCTGACCTCTCTTCTGTTGCATTCCTCAGATGTCAACTTTGTGCAGCGATCTCGCCGAGCATCATCAGCATCCACCGACCACCGTCCTTTTTCTCGGTTTCATATTCAATCCAAAAAGACAACCGAAATCTTGCGAGACTTCAAACGAAACCGACCTCGCTTGCAACATCAGACCGATTTGCTTGCGTTCGGAACACACGAACACAAAGTTAGGTGAACCCCAGAAAGCACTTTCGATGATTCTGCGAGCCACTGCAAAAAAAGGAAGAGACAGCAACTGCTGATGTTCGCTGTTGATTTCCTTTTCAATCTGGTTGATGTTGGGAGATCGAACTGGTGGGCTCGTTACGCTCCGTAGTAAACACGCATGGCAGCAAATCAGCGGCTCCCGAACATGTGTACAAACTCGTCAAGTGCTGTTTACTACAGCGCTGCTCACACCAATTCGCTGCAATTATCTCTCCCGGCGGGAATTGATAATGCTCGAGTGGCACAATTGCAGAAAGTGAGAAGTCTGGTTTCCAATTTTCAGCACTGTTGCTCAGGTAAGTGCTCTAACTTTCCGATTTGTGCTCGGCTTATTTGTTGAACAGGTTGAATCTCGCGTAGTTGTCAATGGCATTTGGTCCCCCCCCCCCAGATCCAGGATATTTTCGTTCGAACGCTCGACAATCTTGAACAGCGAACGCAAGAAAAAACGCTCAACTCCGCACGAGTTTTGCACAAACAGCCACAAAACTAATTACCTGTAGCGCATCAATAGCTCTGAAGAAGAAAGGTGATTGCAGTCACTTTTTGCCCAATGGGAAAGAACTTTGTCCCAGAAGAAAGTCTCACCAGAGGATGGTCCTTTGTGTCGAGTGGCGCAATAACTGAACGATCAGACTCGTTGTCTCCCCTCGCTCGTTTGAGACCCACCACCCAAACAGATTGGCATCAGAGCTGTGAACTGCCCTCCTGGGAATACCTGTCTCTCGTACAGGCAGCCGTTGAGTCTTTTGTTCGAGATTTCGAATACCACAAAAATCGTACAAGTTTTCGTACTTTGTATGCGATAAATCGTGATGTGTGACGATTCTTTTCAGTGAACTTTCCCACAGTCTGCTTGTGCTTCTAGAGATGAATTTGATCTGTTGAGCCCCTTTCAAAAGATTCTTTCAAGCATGCAGCAAAAATATAAATTGTGGGACAGATGCCATTCAATAACTTGTAATCTGTTACCGAAGACAAAGAATTTCGGTCAGAAGATAACTCCCACGACAGACAGAACACTCTGTAGACTCCAAGTTGATTGCGTACTCAAACAAGGCAATTACAAATTTCACAAAAGTCACAACACACAATATTCCTGTGAATCTTCCAATCTAACCATCAAATCGATCCGGCTCAACACCTCGTAAATCCCAGTGTCTGCGCTTCTGAACGACTTGTCTCGCACTTTGCTCAAACGAAGTTTGGAGTCCCCCCCCCCCACAACCTTTTTTATCATTATTATTCCAAATGCTGGAAAAATATTTTTGCCAGTGGTACCCCAAGCCTCACTTGCACTGTTTGCAAGTTACAGGCTGATTTCCACCAACTTAAAAAATCAAAATGGTCAAATCATGACAAACCCAATGCAACATTTCAAGTTCAAAGGAATATTTTAGAAATTTCACGTCACAAGCCCCCCCCCCTCCCCACAATGGGCACACTCGTGAGAGGTCCCGTAACAAGGCGTTTGCCTGAAACGCTGCTACGTATTCGGGTTGTTCCGTTGGGGACGAGCACAACGTCTGGTTCGAGTTTCGCACGGATGAACAAAATCCGAACACATGGCACCAGCTTCGAGTCCACACGCAACCGCAAGCTTTCATTTTTGAAGTCATCCGTGAGGGGGGGGGGAGGGCTCGTGAAGAACGGCTGCCCAGCTGCACCGAACAATTTCAATTCTTGCACTCTCACACCATCGTCCGAACTGAAGAAACGCTTCACTCCCCGAGATCAAAACGGGAAACCCCAAAACCGTCCAAGAAACCATAACAGAATAGAAGCGGATACGAGGAACATGGAGTGAGAAGGAAGGACAACACTCACTCGCAAAAGGGGTTTCCAGTGGTCGGAGTCTTGCACAGTGCTCCATTTCTGCAGGGATTTGGTGAACATGAGATGAAACCTGCAAAGAGAAAAATAAAAGTTTGTTTACCACTTGTACAAGAAGGGCTGGTTCACTTGTCCACACTTGCTGACAGCAAATTGCTTTTTGACCGAGCCTGTCTCTCTGACGTGACCGACCCATATGTCTCCGGGAAGCCCTCGTGGAAGATGCTGTCAACATGGTGGAGAATTCCCCAAATTTTAACGTTGAAATTTTGAAGTGAAGCAAGAACAAAACTTGGCTTGAGAACGTCCAAACCCAGTCCGAGTACTCGAACCCTTTCGGTGAGTTCAGAGGCATTGTTTTGAGGTGGTTTCTGACGTCTGGGGAAAAGGGGGACAAACGAGGGAAAAAGTCATTGTGCCCCACTTTCTGGGCTATCACCTTACCTTCCACTGTCTGCTGGAAGCAGAGTATCACCAGAATCAGCTTCAAACCAACACCCCACAGCCCCATGGCGATCCCAAGTACTAGTGAATCGTTAATCCAACATAGATGATGCGTAATCCACACTTTGTAGGGTTATTCCAACATGTCGTGCGCAGAAATTCACAGTTCCCAACTTTGTTGAGTCTGAAAGTTTGCTTGTGCCGGATTAAGTGTGATGCGGCCTCAGGTCGATTCCTACGCTCGTGGGAAAACTATGCGAACTTTAGATATTTTATCCTAAGACAAGAAGATGTCAATACTGATCGAATACAGTAATTATAAAATACAACTTGTCAGAGAATAACAAAAACATTTGACTTAAATCTCTCAAAAAGTGGCTGACGGTGGGCAAGTGTTGAACTATTTGACTATGTGGAAACAGAGGTTGGCACGCGTCAAGTGCGTGAAGCGGCGAGCAACACGTGAGAGAGAGGAGGCCCAAAGTTGAAATATGAAAGTTTGCTTTTCTGCACTGTGCGTCCGAAACAGTTGGATCAAACTTCAAACAAATTTAGAAAAAGTTACAATCTTGCGTTCGAACTGAAGAGTCAAAGTTTCTTTGGAGACTTCTGTTTTTTCGGCACAAACGACAAAGGAACTTTTTGGAAAGTCAAAACAGCGCAGTGCTCCCATCTGCAGGTGCTCCTTGACTTGATCGAGGAGGCAAACTACGAGTAGAAACATGGTGCGAAAACTTAAATTTCACGAGAAAAAATTGCTGAAGAAAGTCGATTTCATTTCATGGGAAATTGACAACAATCTTCATGAAGTGAAAGTGATGAAGAAGTACCATATCCAGAAGAGAGAGGATTACACAAAGTGAGTATACAAGGAACCAAAGCAGGACCCCCATTTATCGCTCATGACATGTGGATCGGTTTTACGTATCAAGTCGCAATGTGGTTGTATTTGTGAGGTTTGCTTGTGAGGACAAAGCTGATATGTGGCAACAGGTTGCGGGCTGTAGTGAAATGGCGAGACGGTCGTGGAGTCGTTTTGGGTTCAAGCTGAAATGGCTGAGCACTCCGCTCTCAGTAGCATTTCAAGGTACGAGGCTGTTTCCGATGTGCAAAACAGCTTGCTTTTGTTTGGTCAACATCTTCGCACTCGAATTGGTCAAGAACGGTGCCGGGTGATTGGGAAACAACAGATTTCGATCGGATGTCGCATCGCCGCACCGTAAACATGACCATCAAGGTTGGGCCTTGAAATCTGGAGAGACCACAGCATGAAATGGCCAGGCACTCAACAAAGCTGAGTTGCCCTTTTCAGGAAAAATTGATTGCAACGGGATGAGGAGGAGTAAGTTATCGGATTCTGATCTCAGAGGGTCTGCCATCAGCTTCAATATTTTGCCACGTTTATGTTTGCGCACGCAACATCGGGGCTCTCTGGCCCATGCAGGGTCGATTTCGCCTCAACGTTTTGCACAAAGTTGGATTCCATGTGTTCTGTCCTGCTTTCCCTCCCCCCGCTCAGAAAAGTTTACCTGTCAGCGCGATTTTTCTGGAAGTGTGTGTGGACGCCTCTCCAAGGGGCCCTCGATGGAAGGTTAAAGGGACGTCCACAGGCGCAAAGTTATATACCAAAGAGGTGACATCCCCTCTCGTAAACTGCGGGCTTGGCGCGTGCGTGTCTGCACTCCAAAGGATGCGAAGGAGGTCGTTGCTGTTGTTCCGTGTTTTTGGCCTGGTTCACGAGGGCCGTGTGTCAGACCCGGCGCGTGATCTTTTTTTTGTCCCTCAGAAGTCACAATTGGTGCCATCCAGTTGAATTTGACCCTTTCTTTGCGCAGATACAACAAGTTGTCGCGGCACATTCGTGAATTGGCGCGGAAGGTGAAAGAACTCGACGTAAAGGATCCGTTTCGGAAAGAGGCGACCGCACAACTGTTGGAAAAGCTGTAAGTTTTGATTTGCTTCAAATTTTGTCAGTCGCTTTTGTAAAGTAGCCATTCACTGTGAAACCAACAATACGGATTGCAGTGCTGACATACGTGGGGCTATCAACTTCTGCCTTCCAAAAAATGGTCATGATACCGTTTAAATTCAATGGTGTCATGACTACATTTCGGAAGGCAGAAGTTGATACCCCCTCGTATATCCAATACAAATCGCCAGCCATCAGCAGGATCTTTTTGTGACAGGAATTCGATGGGGCTGGTTCCCACGAAACGGAGTCTGGCGCTGTGCGATGACGTTTCTGCCAGTTCGTTCTGTCGGTGAGTTGTTTCTGTGACACAGAACTTTCAGTGATCAGTAGTTTTGGACCCGAGAAAGTGCTGGTTAAAGAATGAATGAATTTGAGGTGGCCCGCTCAATTCTTCAAGCAAATGTTATTCTGCAAAATCTGGTTGGGTTGTTTGATTGAATCACTCTGGTGTTTCGATGATAACAGGCGAAGACTTCCAGTTGTGATGGTGAGGAGTCACATGGCAGAAACCTTGAAGACGGCAACCACTTTCATCGAGCAGGGACGTATCCTTTCAAAGGGAAAGGGTTCAGTGTGACAAATTGTGGAGAGAGGAACACGTCGTTCAAGGGCAAAGAACACCAGGATTTGAGGTTCAGCGCTGTGTGATCGCACGACTGTGGATCCCACTGTTTTGCCGTGTGAATAAAATCTGCGCCGTGTATCTGTGGGACCTTGTGGTGCGACTGTGCAAGCTTTGCTTTAACCTGTCTCAGACGTTCGAGTGGGTCCACAAGTGATCACCGATCCTGCATTTCTCGTCACGAGGTAAGGAGCGCAACTGCGACAACTTTAGCTCGACGTTCGCCTGAAAAAAAGAAACACAACCGCAAGACACTGGTGAGTGCGCTCACTTTTCTTTCCCTGGACATGCGTACATGCATTGCTTCCTTTTGAAGAAACATGGAGGATTTCGTGACGTGGACCGACACCTCTGCCGTCCGGAAGCAAGTGTTGGAGTATAATGAGATGGTGAGTTCGAGTTCCAGGCGAGTTGGTGGTGTTTCCTGCAACCAACAAAATACCAATGTAAAAATTGTGTCGTGTCTCACTGACACGAAGGGGCTGCGCAGCTTCCAGGCGCTTTGAAGATGTTTCAAATGTTGTGCTGTGAGGTTGTGAGACGCACAAAGGCAACCAAGGGAACCTAAAAGAGGGTGGACACATCATTTGTTGAGACAGGTTTGTGTGGTGAAGTCTATTTCTTGCACGAGTGTCTCACTTTGTCATTTTTCAGAGAGACGATTTCGACATGTACGGTTGATGAGAAGACTCAAGAGCACAGCAAGAGTCGGAAAAATCCGAGAAGGACCGAAAAGGACCGCGCCCCGAGCGGTGGTTCCGAGTCATGGCTTCCGGTCGGATCTTGGGGAACTTTCCTGAGGACACATGGTGGCCAGTTAGCTGGACTAATTTGACGAGAGATCCTCGCATTTGTGGCTCAGTCCTTCAGGAGAACGAATACAATCAATCTTGCAGGAAAATACTTTGTTCTGTGAGTGAAGAAAATAAAACACAAAAGGCACAGCTTCCCAACCAAAGTTTAGCATTTCTCTGGCCCGCGTTGGAAAAGTTCCTGTGACCCAACAAGACATCAAGGTGATTGGTAGAATGTGAAGTGTCGCTGGAGATCTCGTCTGTAGAATCCTTCCTGGATACTGAAAGGAACGACAGCAAAATGACTGTTGACAGGCAAACTCCCTCCGACCGACAAAAAATGTGTCACACCTCTCATCACTACCAAGCAGTCACTGGAGGATGGTGATCACAAAGTAGACGAGGGTGCAGGCAGGATGTATCTAAACCTCTGCCTAAATCTTTGCGAGTAAACGAAGCAAATCTGGAATATGGAATACTATTTATGATATTGAAAGCTTCTGTGCATCTATGTATTTGTTCATATGTTACTCCAAGAATCTCTCCAAAACAATTGAAGGCCACTTCAAAGAAGCCCATAAAAGGCCTGATGATGAGCTCTTTGTCGCTATCAAAAGGACACAAAAACTATATCCCACAGAGACTTTTTCTTTTTTGCTCATTTTTGTTTTGTTTCTTTGAAAGGAAATGATTGAAATGGAATTGGAATTTTGTGAGCTTACTTCTGATGTGAGATATGTCGCAACTTATGTTTTGAGAAAGTTACGCTGGGAGAATGAAATTCTAATGATTGTAGTCAGATTATAATTTGGCTTCAAATGAAGAAGAAATTTATACGGTTTGTCGAGCAGACAGGGGGTATGACGCTCCGCAAAAAGTACCAAGTTTTGCACCGCACTCAATGGGACACTCTTGACTATGACATGCCCATTAGCTGGATTTTATTGTGCGCACGCCAGTAATTCTGCACACAACCAAGATGTCAGCCTCCACAAATTTTGCTGATTTGCGCCTGGCAGAAGACAAGAAAGCTGTTTTGTTCGATATTAAAACAAGTTTGTCTTCAGTAGCCATGACAGACAACAGTATCTTGAGTAGCGAAACGTTCGGAATTTTGTTTGGATGCTTGTCGACGACAGACAGGTGTGTTTTCACCAAGGTGTTCAGCCTGCACAACAAACGCGCAATGCTGTTCAATTAAATATTGAATAAATCTGCCAGAATGTCTGCTGTACCCACAGCAAGAGCAATGCTTGGACCTTCAGTCCGTGACATTTCCACCCACAACTAAATTACAACTTGATCTCACACCCGAGACAAGTCAAATGATTGAAAACCAAAATTGATTCGTCACGCTGTGTCGTGTGCTTCCGAGGTCGCAAAACTTGGAAAGAACAGTTCAGTCTTGGAACTGCTTTCGACAAGTGTGAATTTGTTCAAGAACTTGTGTTTACAGTGAGCAAGTGGCATTGACATGCGATGTGCTGAATCTGCTGCTGAAACTTGTTCAGCCGGAAAATGTGTTGGACACTTTTCATGACGAAATCTTGACGGGTATGCAGTTCCAACAAGAACGAGTCAAAGAGTTGTGTACAAACCAGGTACCGTTCATAATTTTGTTCATTCTCCCTGTGAACTTCAGATTCTATCTGTCCAACCCTTGTGAAGGGTCACAACGGCACAAGTCACCTCAAGTTTTGATGTCTGAGACGTGTTTCATAGCAGAGCTGACGTTCGTGGAAAATTTGTTGTCAGGTTCTACGCGCTGCAGAGGTGGGGGTGTCAACTGTCGTGCCTCACAATGACTTGGTTTGTGAAGCAGTTCAGTTGATCGCAGGCGACAATCTTTCCACTGCGCAGCTGTGCGTCAAGCTCCTCGTTTGCCTTGGTACGTGAACAACGACTTTGAGACATGATCATTCATTTCAGGGGTGTCAGGACTTGATTGATGTAACCATCGCAATGGACTTTCTGAACAAAGTGGTCTGAAATCCTTGTGATTACAATGGGGAACGATCCATATTTCTGTCTGGTGTCTGAACTCGATGCCGAACAACATTCTACTAATTCCTTCAAGTTCCTCAGTACGAGGTTCTTTCAACAATGTTTGGCCAGACATGCTGAAGGGTTGCGCGACCTTTTGAGTGTGCGGGGTTCACTGAGGCGAATGTAAACAAAGATTTGCTGTGCAGCAGTCACTTTATTTCTGTCTTTGTTCACAGTTTGTCTCCTTCAAAATAGTTGCCATCTGACTCCAAGCAGCGTTTCCAGCGGTTCTGCAGCTCACGAAAACAGTACTGAAAGTCCTCTGGGCTGAAGTTGGCAAGCTAGACTTCAACTTCATTGCGCAACTGTTCCAAATTGTCAAATCGTCTCCCACAAAGTTTGGACTTGAGTTTTGGGAACAAAAAAAAATCACAGGGGGCCAAATCTGGGCTGTAAGGGGGGTGTGGCCCCCTCACCCCCCTCACTTGACGATGGAAGGCCAGGGTGTCATAGGACTTGTGCAGTGATGCATTGTCATCCAACAAGATCCAGTCATGTGTCCGCCACTTGTCAGGCCTTTTCACTCTGATTTGGTCTCTCAGATGCATCAGAGCTTCAATGTACACCTCTGAAGTCACAGTTCCCTGCAAGTACTCCACATGGATGATTCCCTCAATGTCAAAAAATGGGAGAACAAGAAGTTTTTTGGTCGATCTTGCACGCAGAGCCTTCTTTGGTCTTGAGTCAACATTCCTCCTGATCCACTGGGAACTTTCCTTCTTTGATTCTGGGTCAAAAAGCCACACCCATGACTCATCAGCAGTGATTATTTTGTCAATGATGCCTGGTTCATCCTCAATTTTTTGGAGCCACTCCTGAGAAACCAACATCCTGTGTGTTTTCTCATCATCCCTCAAGACATGAGGGACAAATTTGGCACAGACATGAGACATTTTCAAGTCCTTTTTCAAAATTTTGTGCACGGAGCCCATTGAAATTCCAGTTGCATCAGTCAGTTGAGGGATTGACACACGCCTGTCTGCCAAAACATGTTCCAAAATGATGGCACAGTTCTCATCTGTCCTTGCAGATTTTGGCCTTCCAGAGCTGATCTTGTCTGAGATGGTGTCCTTTGTCCTTGTGCCATCTCTGAAGGATTTCCACCACCTCCAAATTGACTGCTCACTGATCCTGTCACCACCAAAGAACCGAGTCAAATCCTGCAAACATATCCTGTATTGTTCTCCTTTGGAGAAGGAGTACCAAATACAAACTCTTTGCATCAATTTGGACTTCATTTTGACGAGTGCACTGCATTTGGTCACTCAGACACGTCGGCACGCGCCCCAGACTACACTGACCTCAGCGACGTCCCCATCGCATCAGCATGTCTGGCCAAACATTGTTGAAAGAACCTCGTATCAGTTCGCAAATTGACTTTACGCACTGCAGCCGTGCCATTGAGTATCCCTTGTGGCGAGGAAAACTTTGGAGTTTGTTTGTTCTTCAGAATCACAGGCTTAGAATGCAAAAATTACCGTAACTCCTTCATTGAGCCCATGTTCAACATTTCTGTGGAGTTTGAATATTTTGGAAGACACGAGATGAGAAAGAAAACTTGTCAATCAACCTGCAGTGATGGTTGTCGTACAGTTCACTCCTGACAGATTATTCTCGCACACACCACATCATTTTGTGTAATCCCTTTGTGTTCATTGCGTTGCACAGGTAACACTGCGGAAGGGCTTGAACTCATATTTCAAGGGAACGTGTTTGACCGAATCCAACATCTGCTGAACAGCAGAGATGTCATTCGGCTCAGAATGTATGAGGTAAATGTGTGCAAAAGGGAGACTTTCGTCCAATTTTGATGTTTGACCAATTTTCACTGGTGATTGCAAAGTTTGCAACATTTTCAGGTTGTCGTTCGAATATCGTGTTTATCACCCGAAGCACTGTTTGCGTGCAGGCAATCGGGTTTGCTCCCACATCTTGTCAGTGAGTTGAACAAAGATGACGTTTTGCTGCAAGTAAGTTTGTGTTTTTGCCCTTTTTGCTTGTCGATGTCCATTTGTGCTGGGCAACAAACACAACAAAGAGAAGTGCCCGTGACTTCTCAAGCCACACTGAGAAAGGGCCAGGATAGTTCCTGCCCTTACCAAGTGACTTTTTCGTCCGTGCAGTATGTTCTGGTAGTTCTGTGAGCTGAACAGCAAAGTCGGTGCAGCTTCAATTTATCGTTTCAGTTGAACGTCCTGGAACTGTTGAAAGATTTGGCCGGATGCCATCACGGCATCATTTACCTTGAACAAGAAGGGGTTGTGACACGACTGGAAGGCATGATGAATCGAATCGACGAAGACCCTTTGACGTCGTTTCTTTTGCCAGGTAAAACCTGTGCGCTACATACACAGTTGCCTCAAATGTGTTAGGTGTGAGTGAATAAATTTGTCTTTGTACTTCGCTGAACACGTCACCTTTTTCAGGCCTCGTCAAGTTCTTCGGCAACATCGCACATCAACACCCCAAGGACATTTGCGGCAGATTTGGGGTGTTCATTGACCTCGTGTTTTCGTTAGTTGAGAGCAGCGACATTTCTTTGCAAGTTATCGCAACTGAAACTTTGGGGTTCATTGGCGCGACTTTGGAAGGAAAGTTGGCATTGGAGAAGCAAGGTAGATCTACAGCTCTCTCAGAACACTTCGTCCACCATATTTTGAACCCAAGGCTGCCTGAATGCCACGACGTGTCAGGCTGTCAAACAATTCAGGTGGCAAGACACCAAAGTCTTTTGTGAGTGAAAAGTCAAATGGTTCTCAATTTGAAAGACAATCAAGCAACACGGATTGAACGAACTGTTATGTCTTTTTCCTCACAGGTGACAAAATGAACAGAGCGTGCGTATCAATGGGGAAGTCTTTGGCGACTGCATCATCTGAATTGAGAGTGCGATTGCTGGATGCTGTCAACAGCCTGCTGACGTTACAGGCAAGAATGGCATTGCAAAATTGAACGTTTGGAGTCAGAAATTGGTCATGATGGAAAGTCTTGTGTACAGACATACACGATGACAAATGTTATGTTTGCGTTTGAACAGGATGGAGTTTTGTCGATTATGCATGCTCGTGCAGTTTGCTCATACAGTTTGACTCATAATCATAAACTTATGCACAACCCGTTTATCACCACGAATGATTGACGGCCGAATGATGTGCAAATGCAGTGAATTTCAGCGTGGTCTTGGGTTAATTTGGATTATTTCCTTGATGTTTAGGTCGTGGATCAAACTGCGGAGCTACTCTCGCTGACCGAGCAGTGGTACAGACGAGTGTTCCCTCGCTCCCTGGAGTTGACGATGCAGCTGGCCTCGCAGCCCTTCCTTCAGTTGAGATGCGCTGCAATACAGCATTTTGCAACATTAGCTCTGACGCTGTGGGGCCAAAAAACACTCAATGAATACCCAGGTTTCAATGAATACCTGCTGAACAGGTCCACGGAATCGACGAAGGAAGCCAAAGAAGAGAAGTACAACGTGGTACAGACACTGGTGGAATCTCCAACCGTCCAAGAAGTGTTTGGTCAGCCGTATTACACCAAACTGAGGCTGTACGAGAAAGAAGGACCCTTCTACGTTCTGACAGAGGCTGCTGTGGCCTTTGAAGGAGAATAGAATGGATTCAGGAGTGAACACGAATTCGTGAATTGTATGTTTTTGCAGAAAGACGAACATTTTCAACCACAGAAACGTTTGTTTTGCTCATCAGTTTGTGTAAGATGCAAATGAAACCAAGGCTCGACATTGGCAAAAAAATTGAGCTCACACCAAGGACTTTGTTCGTGAACCAAATTGTTGCGTGTTGTTCGTGTACCAAATTGGCACAGTTCGCAGACGAACTATGCGCTGTGTCATCAAAATTTTGTGCTGAGCAAGTGCTGAGTCTAGGGATATTTGCAATTTTGAGGCCTGGACATGCCAAGTGTCCTCGTCCAGGCCTCAGGTTGTGGCGCCTTGCTGCGCTGTCGCCCGTGACTGCGCAGCGCTAAAGATTTCGTCCACATGAGGCTCTGTGTGGTCCGTTTTCACTGGCCGCGTTGCTATCTTCTGGCGTGGGGGAGTGGAGTTCGACACAACAAATCCATTTCATTTCCGAAATGTCAACAGCTTTCTGACTGCGCATTTTTCCGTGAGCACTTGAGAACGGTTTTTGAATAAATTAACACCCAACCACTTCTGGGCTCAAATGACTCCTCGACTCAAATCGTTGTTAGAAACAGCTCCCGGAATTCTCTCGAAATGTCAATCCAAATTTGATACACGCAGCTGTTCTTTGGACGTCTCTCTCAATCTCTGGGTGAAGCAGTTTCGCGTGACTTTGGATGAAACTGAACTCGCTGGGTCCAGATTCTACCAGTCAGGAACACTGATCGGACATGTGCGCGAAATTCACACATCACCAAAATCTGAAAGTGAACAAAACGAAGAGCTGAGAACTGAGAAACTTCTGTCTGCGAGTACGCTCAATGACCATTCAACAAGATTTTGCGCGCCGCGAATAAAGGAGGCGTGTTTACCTCTTTTGGAGCTTCCTCCCTGTGACGTCACGGGGCATAATTCGGCTTGTAGGTGGTGATGGCTGGGTGATTGAAAAATGGAAACTTGAGAGTTGAAAACTCCCCAGTGGGCTGCAAATTTGCACTGATGACATCGCAGTATGTGCCTCCTATATTCGGGGACAACACAAGGTAATGTGCTGGTTCATCATTTGACAAATTAGTCATTTATCCGCCATGAGTGTGGTTTTGCATTATCGCCCATCCCCATTACGAAATGAATAGTGCATGATCGCATTTTTTTCGCTTTATTTACGTGTCAAGGTCGTTCTGTGCGCTATCGAATGATCTTTAAAGTATGGTCGATGAGAGTACTTAAAAATAGACCATTTCATCACTGGGTTTGGGGTATAAAAGCGCTTATCGCACGAACCCCTCTCAGTCTTCATCTTTGGGCAGTCGTCACAGACCCTCGTAGACTCTGTTCGTAGTACGTTGGGCGCGCTTCTGTTGCAGCTATGGTACAGCGAAAGACTCTGCGAAAGAGGTAAGATGTCACGAGAAGGTTGTTTTTGACTTCATCAGACAAGTTGCCAAGAAAAAGCGCCCGGGATGCTCACGCTGCTCTGATCTCTGGTGCACGCACAAAGGTTTTTGACTGACAGACGCACCACCGATTCAAAGGAACGTCCAAGTTCGCATCAATGTTGGACTCCTGACACGGGTGCCTCGTGTAGCGAGCGATGGAGTCAGTGTCAATCACCCCAGGGAGCTCTGCAATTTGGCCTTTTCGTGCTGTCTGCACTCCCCCCCCCTACTTGGCGACAACTTAGTTTTGTGGAGACCATGGTGTGTTCATGACGGTCATCACCGATCACCAAATAAAAACTTCGGTCATTGGTCACGCAGAAACAGACGCGTCCAAGTTGAATCAAGTTCCAGCTCCGAAATTTCGTCAGTAGATTACCCTTGAATCCAGCGGCTGGAACACATTTGATTACAATATTTGTTCCTGAGCAGATCAGCTTTTCAGTTGAACGAGTTGTAACTTTTTATCAAGTCACACAAAACGCTTCGTCACTTTCCGCACGACGAATTCGCTTGTTCTTTTTTGGGCATCACCAACTTCAGGCCCCAGTGCGGGGCGAATCTCTCGTTTTTACTTCCTCTCTCGGCAATCACAAATTCATACGCCACAAGACCAGGACAGCAAGCAACACAAACCAAGTCGTTGATCAACCCCACGCAAATATTTTTCGTGAAACTGAAACCACGATCATTCGGTTTGCTCTGTGCACAAAATTTTGGTATTGATGCATGACAAGGTCAATTTTGTTGCCGCCAATTCGTCATTCCGATTCATTTGTGTGAAAGAAGGTACAATGGCGAGATGACAGTCTGGCGACTTGCGTTCACCAGTTGCAGAAAACGAGGAAAACAAATGCGAACAAGAACCCGAACAAATGAGAGGCTCACGGAGAAAAATTGCCACCGAATGAATAATTGCAGCAGGTACTGTGACGAGAAAGAGAAGAGGCACGACAGGAAGATGAGTGCGCACTCTCGTCACCACCTCATTGCTTTGCACATTTCTCGCACTTGACAAAAGTTCCTTCCAACCCAACGACATTCTGGCGTCTGGTTTTCAGACACGTCAAAAATGTTGATATTGGGGAAAGTCATGATCTTTCCTTCATTATGGGGAGTGTCTCTTGGCTGCACGGACGGATATATCGATTTTCTCAGCTGATAAGCAGTTCGTGTCTCAAACGGCTGTTTTCAGAAATTCAAATTTTTCTAAAATGGCCCAAAAATTATTTCAGTGAAGTTATGCGATGGGTTGAGTTTCCCCGGTAACTCAACCACGGTTCAGTTGGCCAGTTCAGTTCAGACCGCGCGCTTTTCAGGCGAAAGCCTTCTTGTTCGCCTGAGTAAATGTCTGCCACTTGCCACTTTAGTTTCGCTGAAAAAAATGCAACAAACGCACTTCCAGAGATTGCTTGTGTTACTCCATAAAGGAAGCAGGTGCATTGTGAAACGGGAATTTTAAATTTTGCTGACGCTGAGTATCGTAGTTTTGCATTCGACCAAGGGCAAGGTTGCCAGATTAGGCGAGAAACCGCAAATTGGGCGGTTTTTTTTCGGCCAGTTGCGCTTTTTTTTCTGGAGTTGCTCTTTCCACCAATTGGGCTCTTTTTAGCTATTTTGAGAAAAATGAAAAAAAAATCAAAAATCAAGAAAAAATTAAGAAAAACATCAAAGATTTTCCAAAAAAAAAAAAAAATTCAGAAATTTTGGAAGTTTCAGAAAATATTTTGAAAAATATATAAATTTGTCTAAAACTTTTCTTTAGCAGTTCAATAATGGGCTAAATTTCAGTTTTGAGGAAATAACCTACCAACAAATTGTAGATTCTGATATGAAATAATTCTCAATTGTCCACCTGAAAAAATATCTTGAGAGAAAAGCTGAATTTAGATGCTTGGTCTTTGCTGGCCCAGCCAAGAATATCAGTACTTGTAGAGAGAATTTATTATTTTCAGCTTATTGTCAGGAAATTTTGATGCAAAAGGTGTTTGGTCATTTGAATCTTTTTATTTGTTCATCAAGGCAGATAGAAATATCAAGCAATACCCTTTGACATATATTGCTCTTTCAGACAATTGGATTCAAATGAATCTACTGGCCTTGTCCAAATGAATTCAGTGAAGTAATCTTTGGGCCTATTCAATTGACCTGAAACTCACCACAAGTTTGTGGTTGTTGTGCAACCAAATGGATAGAACTGACCACCCCAAGGTGAAATTTCCACAACAGTGGAAACTCACCTTTAATGGTTCAGTCTGTTTCAGGTGGGTACAAACTGGACTTGAAAGTTAGATTCCATTCAAATATGCCCTCAGTTATTCGTTTTCACCAATATGTATTGAAAACTTGTACTTACTTTGACATTTATATCAATGTCTTTTCATGTTATACTTGAAAATTTGAGCCAATTTTGTTGTTGTTCTGTTGGGCTCTTTTTTGGGCTCCCTCAATTTCACATTGGGCTCTTTCTGGGCGTTTTTTGGTGCCATTTTGGGCGCCTTGTTCTCTTCGGATCTGGCAACACTGCAAGGGCACTGCAAGTAAAGTCCCATCATTGTGGACAGCAAAACACGGCAACATTTCAGGTGAAAGAGAAAGGGATGCACGCGTCGTTTTGGCTTCACACCTGACAACACCCGTTTGTGGGCGTTGTGCGAAAAGAAAATCAGCTTTTGTGCAGAGTCAGCGCTTCGTCGGGTCTGAGGTTTGAGCGTCTGCGCGGAGGCGTTGAGTTTCTGAGTGCACTGAGGGTACGCACATGTGCACAGGGCACAGAGTTCTTTGTCCGCGTGTGTACGTTGGGATAATTGAAGTGGATTGAAATGAACGCGGTAACACCCTCATCTTCAGGATGCAGGTTTGTAAAGCTTGGTTGGTTACTTGCACTGAAACACACTTGTTACGGGGGGACCTCCAAAACTAACTTTCCCATGATGATTTCGTCGATACAAAGTTTCGGCTCATGTTCCAAACAGCAAAATCAAAAAGTCAAATGTTTAGTTTTCATTTTGGTT
>JAAUXT010100229.1_pt1 | contig 20725 bp, 27 predicted proteins | sample 7278171 | NCBI WGS metagenome assembly JAAUXT01 (sample SAMN14350112, study PRJNA611818) | marine sediment metagenome | isolation source: surface marine sediment (1.8m) | place: French Polynesia: Moorea | collected 2018-08 | reverse complement strand
TTTGGGAAGGTACAAAAATTTGGTGAAAGAAGTATATTGATGAAATGTAGTATATTGTATGGGGGTTTGAGTGGTAACATTTGATTTTTGATTTTGGAAAATTTTTACATAGTTTTCAGGTAGGGCTAAAGTTTGGGTTGAAAAGTTATAGTTAATAGAAAATTTAAAAATGGATATTGGGCAATTATTTTGGTAATATGTGGATATTGTTGTGAAACAATGTGTAAAAGTTCCATTCAGTCAAATTTGTTCCATTTGGGTGTGTGCTAAATGAGTTCCCAAGCTGTGAATATTGAGTGAAAAAAGTAAGAATTTTGATAAAAAGAAGTGACCTGAATCAAAGTGACCAAAATCAGAGCAACTAAAATCAAAGCAACTGAAATCAGAGCAGCTAAAATCAAAGCAACGAAATCAAAGCAACCGAAATCAGAATTTCCTCAAATCACCGCGATCGAGCTCTGTGGAGCTATTTTTTTCGAGCGCCGGATGGTCTGCAGCAAAATCCCACACACCCTGACTCAAAGATCTTTATGCATTCTGCACTCACCAAAATGCTCGTTTGGTCTTCCTGAGATCACCGACATATTTGGGTTTTGACTCTTCACACCATAAACTATGCACTTGTGAAAGACAAATTTTTTCACCATCAGTAACTTTCCCACAGAACAGGCGGCAAAACAAGAACAGGAACTCGAGCCACTGTGGAACCCTGGTCCTGGCTTTCCTTTGCGGCCAAATTGTCCCACCTCCCTGGGAATTGCAAATTTAGGCACTGCAGTCAAATTGGCTCACTGCACTCGTGTTTGACGGATTCAGAAACATCATCCTGGCTGACTATTCGCCCCAACCATTCCACACTGGGTACTCTTGTGTAAACCAGTGATCTCACCCACACCTGGAAAGTCCTGAAGATGGTTCGGACAGTAAGAACGTGCTACAAGAATCAACTCTGAGTGCATACAGGCAGCGATTCGTTGGGTGTGTCTCACCGACAGTCAATGACACGAGATCAACGACATGACACACGCCAACAACACTCTTGTTCTCGTACGCAGTGTTTCTTTCTTTCCACAGCAACAAACCAATTTGTCTCTTTTGGCCGCTTACCAATTTCGAAATTTTGTGTTCAGCAAAAGTACAAGCCAGCGAAGACAAGAAACAAAACAGTGGGCGAACTTCAGTTTTTATAATTGGAGTGACGCAGTCAAACATTGTGCAGGAAAAATCACCCACAAATACATGAATGTTTGTCTACAATTAAGTGAGCACTTTGACACCTTTTTGCCATCAGTCTGTCACTGCAAGGTAAATCCTCAAACTCTGCGGTGCACATCCTTCGTTCGAGAGCAAGGGCGCAAAGCCGAAATTTCCCTTTTGGGGAAGATTGCGTGTATCATGCATGTTCGCCGATGAGGTTGAACAAGGCGTCTGAATGACAGTTCACTGTCAAAAATTGCGCTTTCTCCGTGCCAAAAGGAAAACAGGGATGGTGCCTCTTCCAAAGAGTGTCTGATTTGGCAAACACCGAATGGTGCACTGAGCCCAGACAAAAGCGCAGATCCTTGAAGGTAGAACAACAGATCAACGAGCCCGCGGCACCTTGCAGCAGACGTTGTGCTCACAACACGCATGTTTCATGAAACAAGCTATGACTGCCTGCCCACCAGGAACCATTGGTTTCGAAACCTGGGTGGGGATGGGGGGGGGGGAGAGCAAAGCAACCATTGCTTCTGTTGGTTTGGGCCAAACTGATGAAACAGAAACAAACCACTGGTTTACCCACCCCACCCTTGCCCATCGAAATACAATGATTGGTTTTGTTGGCAGGGGAAGGGGGGTCAACCAACAGTTAGTTTTATGAAATATAAGAAAAAGACGGTCATTTGACGTGCATGCAGAACAACGTCGTCACGATTGCACAAAGCTTGCGGCTGGCCGGAATACCGGGGGCTTTCAATTTCGCTGTTCTTTTCGTGCTCCGAAAACAAAAATGAAAAGAAAAGTTTCCAGCGCGGAAACGAGGAACTGGTGGACACGCCTCTTCTTTAAATCTTGACTCAGGTTTCCTCAGGCTCGTCACGACCTGGTATTGACAAAGGCTTCTGCTGACAATGACGGACAGGACGGATATCCAAGCAGATATGTAGATGATTCTCCAAGTACAAACACACTTGCAGCTGTTCATGATGTTGAGAACCCTGAAACCATTCACGGTTTAATTTTAAAATCTCTGGCGGGAAGTGAGCATGCAACTGCACATCAGGATACATCCAAAGTGGACATACCACTATGAACATGGCACAACAACCCTCAATTGAAAAGCAGAACCAGACAATCACCGGCAACAATATACCTGCAGCCAACGTATTTATTTTCTCCCTGCTTCTATGCAAGCAAAAGTTTCACAAACACGAATTCGAATTCTGTTGTCTTTTCTTTCAGGCAAAGAAGCTCAGTGATGAAGAAAAGGAGGGTGAGTCAGAGTCCGAGTTCAGAACGAGCTTCTTTTTTGCGAACCACCGTGAACGAAACACAAGAAGCACTGGCTTTCTCCCGTGAAAAATACACACACGATCAAAATCCGAAAAATTTCACCTGTCAATCAAATGTATGTTTTTTGTCACACTGTCCACTGTCAGAGTACAGAGAATGCTTCGACATGTTCGACGAGAACAAGGACGGGATGATCGACCTGCAGGAGCTCGAGGGCATGATGTCCAAATTCGGAGAGAAGCCCGAACCCGCAGACCTCAAGAAGATGCTCGACAGCGTTGACACCGACGGTACGAGTACGAACCCAAGCTGTGCACGCACAACAATTGTCTCAAATTTGTGAAATCCTGTGCATACCTGCGAAAAACTTCGCAGAAACACAGTTTTCTGCTCGAACCACGCTTTCTCCCTTTTTAGAAAATGTCAACTTGGGTCAATTGCATTCTGAGAAATCCAACCCAAAATAACAAAGCGCACTCACGAATACAGCACAAGTCCCGAGAATCTTTTGCAGTTGTCTGCCGATCAAAAACTTTTGAAACGGCTTCAGGAAAAACAAGGTTGAACTGCAAATTCCATTCCTCTCCTTCCCTACATCACAAAACGGGAACAAATATTGGACGAGCCAACAACAACATACAATTTTCCTACTTCGCGAAATGTTGCTTCATCTTCACAGAAATCTGGATCAACCTTTATGTGTTTTATCACAATATATTTTTAGGGAACGGCATGATAGATTTCGACGAGTTTTGTACACTGATGCAAAACTTTTCCTCGGATAACATGGAACAAGAAATTCGCGAAGCATTCAAACTCTTCGATTCTGACGGTTCGGGCAAAATATCGACAGACGAAATCAGACAGGTGGGTCAGCACGCTAAACTTGCAGGAAGTGAAAATTCGAAATTGAACTTTACCATCTCAACATCGATGGTGGCCATTGCGTTTTCGGAACTTTGAATGCGCTGGCTCGGGAAATTTTGTTCGTGCATAAATACGTGTGTTGATCAACAAAGAGACCAACAAACATTCGAAACACAATTCCGCAGTTGCTGTTGAAGCTGAACATCAAGATTTCGGAGGAGGAGACGGAGGAACTCATCCGAGCCATCGACTTGGACGGCGATGGCGAGATCGACTTCGAAGGTATTGCAATGGTGTTGGAATAAAATCGCCAGCAGCGAACCATTCCAAATCAGACCAACGTAGACTCGACACCTTCAATGGCAATTTGTGCGCGGAGACTGCACGGACAGGCTATTGTTTTCTTTTCTTTGTTTTCTTTTTCTTTTGAGTAGTGCATGCGTGGCAAAATCCCTGACCAATGACTGTTGTTTCTTTCAGAATTTATCAAGGAAATGATGAAAACCGATAGTTGAAACACGCACGTTACCGTTCTACGCGTCGGATCGTCCGTTTTTTTCTGAAACCTCGCTGCACAACAAGAACATGCACGGAAGCTGCAACCAGTGCGGTGTCCCGTGCGTCTGCACCACTCCCTATTTCTGTTGGCCGGTGAAGTCGAACCTGACTCAAGAGACAACGAAGATCTGAACGTGCTCGTACCAGTCAAGCTAGTCCAGTAGATTTGTTTTCCGGACGAGTTTTACCTCACAAGCAGCCATGTGCACGATTCCATCTTGAAAGCAATCAAAATCAAAATCACCGTTCAAAGGAAGTCTGATCTTATGTTTAAACTTTGCTCACAAATTGTCGAAACATCTACAAGCACAAGACACTTCGTGTTGACGTCTATTTGGTACGAAACATTGCAACTGCACCTCAAGATTTGTGTTGTAGTTTTATGTACGAATCTTGAGGTTCATACATTCCATGAATTTCCACGACATCCAGATTTGTTCCTGGGGAATTTCAATTGCCCACAAAAGACAAAGCTGTACCAAGCATGGAGTGGTTTTCTGCGCTTCAAAACCTGAGAATTTCCGCAACAACTTCCCATGAAAAAAAATCCTTGTCAATCCCCAACATCTCCACGCAAAATTAGACATCTTGCACACATGATTCTTCAATTCCACGACTGTTTCGTTGTTGTGGTTCTTGTTCACACAGACGCAAGGACTTCACAGAAGAACGTTCGTTTCCCAAAATCGACATGAAATAAAGTTTCAGCGATGAACTTTTTGTTTTGTTCTCGTGTGCGGAAATTCCCGACCCAAAACAAAAGCAAAACATTAGGCTTGCTCTCTGTCCGCAAGGAACAATCGGCTCCTGGCAACTCTCACCGATCTCTCTCTTTTGAAAGGCAACAAGACTATAAGCAGGTGTAGACACGGCCCGTTTCCAGTCAAACCGGTGCACCCATGCAGCTCGCGCAAATCCCAAGCAGCGAACCCCGTCACATCACAACTGACCCTGTTCCGACAATCTTTGAAACGTTTCAAAGACGAGCAGCAACAACAAATACACACACTGACCCACGCCCGTTATGAGGAATTGACTGAATCTGGTGAAATTTTTGTCGCAAGAATTGTCTGGTGTCTCCACAAAAGTTGTTCTTACTCCTTTCATTCAAGTTTCAGAAACAGATTGCCACATAGGCCACGGAAAAGTTGCCATAATTTCAATTGTACGTCTGGGAACGAACACACTGAAAGATTGTGCTGCTTCTGGCATTCTTATTTCAGGCAGACACACAGATACAAAGGCTTTCACATCTTCATCGGATTTGACTGACTTTCGAGCAAAACGCAGAAGAATGGAAGTCCCCCATTTTTACAAGATTCATCAACAGCAACAATAAAGGCCTCAAGGTCAAAGAAGCGTAAATCGCCCTTTGAAGAACAAAGAACCGTTTTGTTCATTTTCTTGTCGTATCCAACTTGACATGACTACCCTGTGCGTCAAGCAACAATTATTTGGACAGAAACAAAAAACCGTTTTAAAATTTGTTGCCTACGCACCCAAACCAACGAAATGCGTCCTTGAACTTCAGGTGAGATGAAGCCTTTTTCAGCTCGTGTGAAAGAGGAAACTCATTCAGTTCTGCAGAACTCAGTCTGAACTTTCACTAAATTCAGCACACCGGTGTGGGTGGATCGAAGAGATGGCTTTCTAAGTTTAAAAAGTTTATTTCGAGTCAAATTCTGTTCCTTTTTCACATTCGGAGTCGGTTTTTCTCGTGGCTGGATCCTGTTTTTGTGTCCATCATGCACTCGGTGAAGCCAGGGCATGTGTCTGTTTCTTTCCATCACTTCCAAACTTCTTACACGTATCCAATGAGACGGTTCCAAAAATGCGTTGCGTTGTTGAACCGTCAGGGTTCACACGTATCCACATTTCTGGGTGAGCTAGTTTCTCACAATTCAATCACTCTTTCACGGAAAGCAAGAAAGTTCAAACAGACGAGTCTCTTTTTTCTGCGCAGACCAGCAGACACAACTCGGGGGCGTCCTGGTTCAACTTTGTCTGAACAGAGCTGTCACCTCAAAGAAGCTGTCGAGTTGCAAACGTCTTGGGAGTCTTCGCAAGTCAACGCGAAGTCACTGTTCTCCATTTGAGATGAAAATGTATCCGAACAGCAGACTGCTCTTTCACACTTCGGTGCGCCGCTGAACGAGTTCACTTGTAGTCCGGTTCCATGTACTTCGCGATTGTGTTCAACTGAATGTTACTGGTGCCTTCGTAGATCGTCCCTGTTCAAACAAGGAATGAATCAGTAGGACCAAGACTGGCGCAACAAATTACCAAATTGTGTGTGTGTGTGTGTGTGTGTGTGTGTGTGTGTGTGTGTGTGTGTGTGTGTGTGCATGTGTGTATCACCTTGGAAGTCAAGCTGGAGTTTGAACCATTTTGTTGCACGGGGTCGTTTCAGCCAGAGCGCCATCGTACAAAAGTGGAGTTACAGGTCCTTTCAAACGAGGGAAGACACAGAAGTAGCGTGAGCACTCACCGACTTTGCAGTCTCGATAATACTTTTCGATCGGGTAGTCCTTCGTGATTCCGACTCCTCCCATCCACTCCACGCACTTCGACGTCGTCAGACACGCAACCTACACGAACAAAGCAACAGGCGGGCGTAGAACATTTTGACTGATGTCTGGCAATGAATAACTCGGGAGTGAGCTGGGATTTGGATTTTCACCAGACGCGGTGTTCTTGTGTTTCTGGTTTCTTCCAGAGACAACGCTCAGTCAATGACGGAATGAAAAAAGCACATGTTCACCTCAGAAGCTAAGTACTTCGCCATTGCTGCTTCTTTAGTAAACGGAAGCCCGGCCTCTTTCATTCTGAAGAAAAATCACGAAGAGGTGAAGCTGATCTGGTACAACAGCAGTTAAGGACGACAGAGTTCTGAACGATTCAGATAAACTGTCACAGGTGAGAGCGATTCTCTTCATGTGGAAAACAAACGATGAACGCGCAACGGTATTTCTCTCGGTTCGCACCAGTTCCATCCACCAACCCACCTGGCAGCGTTGTAGACAAGCAGTCTGGCGGCTTCAATCTGGGTGGCGACCTGCGCTATCTGATGCTTCATGGCCTGCAACCAGAAGAAGCAGACACACTGACATGGGTTGTCAGATCCAAGCACGGAATCTTTGTCCCCCAAGAACACGAACACAATTCCGGAAGAGGAAACCAAACCTGAAAGTCCCAAATTTTCCGCCCGAACTGCTTTCTCTCCATGACGTAGGGAATGGTGTTGTCCAAGCAACCTTGCGCCACACCGATGCACTGCAATGAATGAATGGCTTGCTTCACAATGAAAGGAAAAGAGACGAAGAGATCAACCAATGTCCCCTGGTTGACGCAATAATAAAATTATCCGAAGTCTGCACAGACACGGAAGTTTGGTTCCCATGGACCGAAATCAATCAACGAGTCCAGCGCCCTTGTCTCCACTGACCTGAGATCCAATACCAATGCGGCCTTCGTTCAAAAACTCAATGGCGTATTTATAACCGTGGCCAAAGTTCCCCAAGATGCTCGATTCTGGCACCTACATGCAAGAAACAAGACATTTGTAAGCCACAGCTTGTCAACTTTTTCAAAACAGCTGTCACTGCAAAGCGAGCACTGCAAACCTTGACGTTGTCGAAGTGCACCGCACAGGTGCTGGACGCTCGAATACCCAACTTGTCCTCCTTTTTGCCGATACTCAATCCAGTAGTCCCAGCATCAACCAAGAACGTTGTGATACCTTTGTATCCCTGACAGGACAGAGAAAACGTGTTTTTGCTGCACAAAAATGACTTTTTTGAACAGAAAACTTGGTTGCAGTCGACCACAGTGAAACTTTCCCTTCTTACATCTGTCGGTTTCGCATTCGCCATGACAATGAATAGACCAGCGTGTTCTGAGTTGCTTATCCACTGCTTGCTTCCATTGATGATAAAATGGTCACCTTCCTTGACCGCTTGCGTTTTCAAGGCGAACGCATCCGACCCTGATTCCGGTTCGGACAAGCAGAAGCTGCCCACCTGAAAGGGCCACAGAGACACAGTCCCCCACATCGCAAACAGAAAGAAAAAGTGAAACTTTGTTGCGACACACACGCACACTGTATTCAAAGAATGCACAAACACCATTTACCATTTGACTGGAAAGTTTCGGAAGGTAATACTGCTTTTGCTCCTCTGTTCCCAATCTGCTCAACATGAGGTTTGTCAACGTGTTTTGAATGTCAACCTGCAAGCAATGCATTCTCCTGATCAGCAAAATTTCACCCTCGTGACACCCGCAGGTGGACTGTTTACTCGAAGACTGCAGGACAAACCCACTGATTGTTCTTTGACATTCCATCTTACCATCACAGACACTGACATGTCCACTTTTGCAATTTCCTCAATAGCAACTATGGATGTCATAAAGTTGGATCCCGACCCTCCATACTTTGGATCGACTTCTATTCCCATCAGCTGAAACGTGAAACATGTTCCAAAACTCACTTCCAATCCAGAACCCATGAGGACTGATCATGAGGACATGACAGGAAGTTTACCCCATTTGCAAAAACAGCTTCTATCAACGAGTCTGGCATCTCAGCTTTTTCATCCATCACACGCGACAACGGGGAAATGCGATCCTGGGCAAACTTTCTCACTGAAACACACACGACAAACATGTCAAAACCATGTTTGGATGCAGGAAGGGCAAGCCCCATCTGCCCTGCACAACTTGGATGCACCGCTGAAACGTCGAATGAACTGTGCTGTCACGACAACTCAAACAATACAAAACATAAGCGCACCAAATCGAATACAAGTCACACACCTGCTTCTTTCATCATTTGTTCGTGGTCGTTCAAGACATTCAGAGGAGTTGGGATACAGTCCACACCGAGCTCCGATGCTGCCACAGTGCTGATGCCGCTGTTCCTGGGAATGCTGCATCGCAGGGAGCGAGCAAAGTTGGGCATCTTACTCAACCCACGAAACATGTCGAACCTGCGCGAGACAAGAGTGACACATCTTCCTGCACGCTTCTTCAGGACTGTCTTTGACGAAGTGATGGCCTGTCCGTCAAGACCGGTCAAACAACACTATAATCCTTCATTATCGCTCATCAAACGCTCACCTTTTCCTCTTCACCAGTGGAATACCGTTTGAATTTTAATCTTCTGTCTTATCCAAGTTTTTTGAATTGATCAGCAGGCAACCTGCTGACTGCATCGACGCTTTTCAAGCGAATATTGCAGAAAACACATTTTCATCTTCCTTGACACAGACGTAAACAGTTCACGAGCGCCACCTGCAGTTCAATTCCTTTTTATCGCTCACATACTGTTGTGGAGGTGAGTTTGTGGAGAAGGCAGAAGAAATCTGTTCTAATCGGGAAGTTATTGGATTTTACCGGCTCAATTTGTGTCTCAAAACAACTACTAGATCTCAGTTTGGTTCCTGGCTGCATTCAGTTTTCATTCCGAGGTGAAAATGTGGAACAATTGTCTTGTGTTGCAGCGCAAGATCACTTGAAAAATGTGTCCCGCGAAATACCCAGGATCTCATTTCTGATTTTAGCACAATGAAGTTCAACAAAATGGTATCCTCCTCGCGGAGGAAGAACAGGAAAAGGCACTTCACGGCACCGTCGCATGTGCGGAGGAAGATCATGAGTTCTCCACTGTCGAAAGATCTGCGACAGAAGTACAACGTCCGCAGCATACCGATCAGAAAGGACGACGAAGTGCAGGTGAGGCCGCTCTTGCTTTGACGGGTCTCTGGATAAATTGCACAGTCAAGCTGAGAGGTGTTACCGTGCATTGACCTGTTGTGTAAGTTTGAAAGATCATCTGCCTTCACTTGCACTTTCAGCGTCTGCAGTGTTCCTATTTCTGGTGTAAGCACCACGCATTGTGTTGAACAGGTTGTGCGCGGTCACTACAAGAGTCAGCAGGTTGGCAAGGTCGTGCAGGTGTACCGCAAGAAGTTCGTTGTGCACATCGAGCGGATCCAGCGTGAGAAGGCCAACGGAGCTTCGGTACACGTCGGCATCCATCCCTCTAAAGTGAGTTGGTTGCATGATATTTCCTCACTTGACCATGTTAGGTTCAGACCAAGCGATTTTAACTCAGGACCACGCAGTCACCCGGTATATTGCGGGAAAAGTGGCCGTCCGCAGCTCGAAAACTGAAAGTTTCGCGTGCAGATTTACTGTAGGCGCTTCCGCCGGTTGCGCAAGGCTGTTCTGTTGCGTCTGCAGCTGTGTGGACTCCCTTTTGCTTCGCTTGAGGGGGAGGGGAGGCGTTGACACTTTTGTAGAACGATTTGCAAACACCAAACAGGCACACCAAACTGTCGTCAAACCAATTGTGTTGCTGTAACTAACAGCTCCCTGACTCCAACACACCTTTCACTTTTCTGAGGGTGGGTGAAGGCAGTACAGGAAGCCTGTCCTGTTGCAGTCAAGGTCGCTGCAACAGTTGCAACACTCTGGGCGGAAGCGGCTGTTTGTAGCTTCCTTTCAACCGCTTGTGCTGATATTGTTTGAGGCCTGTATGTATCTGTCTTCGGGCTGCACAGCATCCGGGTTCTCCCACCACCACCGCCCAAAAATTTGGGACTTTGTCATTTCAAATGAGCAGGGCTTCTCGAATTGTGGTTTCGGAGTTCACTTTTCCCGCCCACCACCACTTCCCAAAATTTTTCGGACTGGCATTTTGGGCCTGGCAAAAGTGGGTTTTCCAGGTTGCCCCTCGCCCCTCACCACCACCAGCGCCCAAAAAATTTTGTATTCTGTTGTTTTGGGTCGGGGTTCCAGAAATGGGCCTTGCGAATGTACAGGCGGGAAATGCGGTTCAAAACGGTTGATGATCTACTTGAAACTCTAATTTGGTCAAGTTGCTGCGGTCAGGTACTTCAGGCGTCTGCGTGAAAACCACTTGTGCGTTTTGTTCGTTGTGGATCAAGAATTTGATCGGTGTGACTGCATGGTGTGGGGGTATTACCCGGTATGTGCAAAGTTCTCGTGGACACGAAATGTGACAGGCTGGCGTTTGAACGCGTACCCGTGTTTCAGGGAAACAACGCGCATTGTCGCACCACCATGAAGTTTCCATTCTCATGTTTCTCTCAAGAGGTAGCCCTCGCTCACTCCTGAATGGACCTGCACAAGGGCTTCAACAATCTCCATTTGCTTCTCAGTTTTTATGTCCGCGGCATTTCGTCGAGCTGCTTTAGTTACCCCTTAACTAAACTGGGATGTAACTTTGGAATGCTTGTGCACCGCATGTTCAAACTTTCTGGGTGAAAGGGTCTTGGAATTGACCACATGTCACAACAGAATGGGGTCTCTCTAACAACTGTGGGTGTGATTGCGGGGGGTGGCGCACGGCTGACGCTCTACTTTGAAAGTAATTGTGATTACAAAAAAAAAACTGGCTTGAAGTGGATGGTGTTCAGCAAGGTGTGTGTGCGTGTGTGTTGTGGTGGTGGGAGGGGGAGGTCAAGTTTTACTGGGAACGACACCCCGGGCGACCCAGTTGAAAGTTTCGGATTTGCACCAGAAAAATTACTCTTGGTATGTTTTGAGGTCTGGGGATTTCTTTTTCCGAAGGCGCGAAACCAGGAGACCACAAACAGCTCCCCCGAAAGACCGAAATTTATTTCCACCTCAACCGACAGGCAGGGCTTTCTGAGGTGACGAAGAAAGGAAATTTGGCTACATGACGATCGTGGCAATCACCTGTGATGGTCTTGATGAAAGGGCCACAAAACACTTCCGCTGTCCAGAGGTAACTCTGGAAATTGTCTTCAATGGGATGGGTTGATTGACTTTGCAGATCGTGATCGTCAAATTGAAGATGGATAAGGACAGGAAGCGCATCCTCGAACGCAAGGCGCGCTCCAGGGACACCGCCGATAAAGGCAAACACACTGAAGAAACCATCATGGAAACATCATAGACTTTTCTCTTCGCAAGATTACGTTGTTCTAACGCGAAATAAAGAAACTGAAAAGAATCCAAGTATTTCTTGTGAAGAGACGAAACGCAAAACAACGTTTGGACCAGATTATTAATTACGATGCCCAGGCGATCGGAACATGCACCGTTCAAATAACCGAAAATCGTGACCGCTGATCATGTCCAATCACCACTGTGCCATCCAGGAGTGAATGGTTGCAACGCCAGAGTTCCAGTTGTGATCTCTTCAAAATTTTTCATCGTAAATTCAATGAACGTGAATCTGACGATTGTCCTCCTTGTGTTGACTGGGGTTGGCCGCATGTGCTGGACCTTGTGGTGATTCACGTCTGATTTGCGTTCTCTCCGTTCAGCCAGTAGGTGACCATGACACCTTTGCCCTGTCAGTGTCAACACAAGTTCTTGTCTGTCACAAATAGGCATTACGTCAGTCCAATTCAGAATGGATGCTGGTGAATTGCCCACCTTCATCGCGACTTCCCCTCTTTCTGTGAGGTCAAAATTGCCAATTTTGTCGAGAATTGCCTTCGTCGCTGGGCTCACGTGAATTTTGAAAGCTGCAAATGACAAATTAGAATTGACAATGAAAGTGGCCATCGCTGAGGAAGTGGGAAAGCGACAATTCACCCACCTTCTCCGTTGCTCTCCATGCGGGACGTGGTGTTGACGGTGTCTCCGAACAGGCAGTAGCGCGGCATGGTGAGGCCGACGACGCCTGCGCAGCACGGCCCGGAGTGGATTCCGATGCGCAGGCGCAGCTGCTGGTCGGGGCGGTGTCGGATCGTGAAGACGCGAGTCGCAGCCTGCAGCGCCAGGGCCATTCTGGTGGGGAAATCAAGAACAGAGCCGTGGTGTTTCGACCGAGCTCGAGAAAAAGAGACTTGGTCAGTGGGATTCTTCACCCTGTCGCAGTTGTGAACAGTGACAGGACTCACCTCGCTATTTCTTCGGCGTGTTTGTTGCCATTTTTGATCGGTAATCCAGAAACAACCATGTAGGCATCACCGATGGTTTCAACCTGAAAATGTGGCAGTTTCATGACAAAGCTGCGTACACCCAAGGAAACAACAGTTTTATTGACAACTGTGGCTGTACCTTGTACACGTCGAATTGCTCGATGATGGAGTCGAAGCAGGAGTAGAGATCGTTCAAGAGATCAATCACCTGCAAGCAATTCAATGTTTCAGTGTTCTGCAATCCAGTCGTTCATGTGAATTGTGTGCGTGTGTGTTTGTGTGAATGATCGATTCGCACCTGCATCGGCGTGCTTTCCGCCGAGAGCGCTGTGAACCCAACGATGTCTGAGAAGTAGATGGTGACGCTCTCGTACGCTTCTGGAGCGACGGACTCGCCCTGCTTCAGCTGATTTGCCACCGACCTGCACACATGCAGAATGGGGAGGTTCAGCACGGTTCTGCAATCGGTCCAGTCTCATGTGGCTGACATCAGTTTGAGTGACAGCGCAGGGAGGGACTTGGTGATTTGACCAGGAATCTCCCAACTCACTACAGTACCATGTGCTTTGTATTTACTATTCTGTGATTGGTTGTGCTTCCACAGAGTACATGGCAGTCAAAACAAAGCAGAGGCAAGACTGCACATTTAGTGCTGTGTATTTTGAGGTTTCTACTGATCTTCCGTGTGGTGTTGGGAGGAATTGAACAGCTACCGATGAGGCTGACCATAGCGTTGCAATTTTCGTGCGTGCTGAACCTCGCCAATACAATGTTGGCGAGTCGGAAGGTAATCGCGTCAAAACAAGGCTACAAAAGGTACCAATCCTGACATTTGAAGTACCTTCGGGTCAGCAAGAACCTTGGTACCTTTTGACACGGATGGCTGCAGAGTGAAAACAGTCTTGTGCACTTTTGACTTGAGGTGCGTTTTCACACTCCGACAACGAGAGGGTGCGCAAAAAGTGCGCGAAGATGCACACCGGTGGAAAAAGGACAGTTGTGATGAAGAACAAACTTACTTCGGCAACACCCGATACAACAGCTCTTCAGACTTCTTTTTCTCGTCGAGAAAGGCTCTCGTGCGCTCCTCCACCAGACTCTCCAGGTTCTCAGCGTATTGCTCCATTCTCTTCAGCAAGTTATCGAGAATGTTCCCAGAACTATAACCTCTGTGGCCAAGTAAAAGAGGTTCATACTTTCGTGCATTTTTTTTTTCATCTTGACTGGTTTGCAGAAGAGATTGAAAAATAAATGGTTGTGCTTTTGGGAACTTGGCTTCAAAATGCGACTTTTGGCACAAAGTCAGGAAACTATCAAGACAAGGTCGAGCTGGACGTACTTGCTGATGCCGCGCATCTCGGTGCGCACCTCCTTGAAGGTGGGTCTGGCGGCGGGATCCTCTTCCCAGCACCGCTCCATCAGGTTGTACAGCTCCACCGAGCACAGCGCGCGGTCCAGCCGCGGCCGGAACGGCGGCTCCTCCCGTCTCAGCACGTGCGCCAACACCTCTGCAGTTGAGTCATTCAAAAAATTACTCTTGTGGTGGACCAACTTCAGTGAATTGGGCACGGTTTCTCAGTGCAGTGCACGTGTGTCTGGCTGGGACTTTCAAAAATGCAAGTTGATACTTTGGGATGAGAGTATTGGCACTGCGAGGCGCGGTTGGATCTGAATCTTGAAACCATGTTGGGGATAAAACGGACACACCGGACGGTTCCATGTCCCTGTCTCCGTACGGCTCGTTGCGAGTGACGATCTCCTGCAGGATGATACCGAAACTGAAGACGTCGCCCTTCTGTGTGCCGACCACGCCGTGCGCCTGCAGCAGCTCCGGTGCTCTCCAAAATTTGCCTGCAGTGACAACCCTGCATGCACTTTGTTGTGCCTGATACCCTTGTTTGCAAATTAATGACGTGCATCATCCAAAGATTCTTTCCCAAGTTGTTGACCAATAGAAGTCTTCGAGCACCTCTGCAGAAAGCCTGGTCCTTGGAGTACTGGTTTGGCAAGAAAGTGGCATTGGATGCGTTTTCACTGTGGAGCAACGGGAGTCCGAAGTCGGTCAGTTTGAGCGTGAAGCGACTGTCGACCACGCAGTTGGGACTCTTGAGCCGACCATGGATTTCAAGGTCACTTCCATGCAGAAAGTACATCCCCTTGACAGGGCAAAAGAAAACATTGAAGTGCATTTGGGTGTGTATGTTGAAGCAAGAGAATCAGTGCTCAGGGCAACTGCAAGTGCGATTCCCTGGTGTGTTTCCTGTGGCACTCAAGATGCCTTGGTGCTAGCAACGGTAAATTTGAGGGTGCAGAAAACAGTTTGCTCTCTCTTTTAGTCCGTGCTGTTTGTTTTGGTAATGACAACAAGTCGACAAACCTTTACAATGTCATTTATGAGTGAATATCTGAAGGTCCAGTCAAGTTTGATGGAATCGTTTCCCAGAATGTCCTGCAATACACACCATATCATCTTGTCGCACGGATCGTGAAGTTAATGTCAACACTCGTATCATCATTGGTGCCACAAGGTGAACAGAAATGGAACTGCAGGCACATTTTTGATTGCAGATGCATTGCAATTGGGTTCAACCTTGTTCAAATTTTCAACTCTAAAAGCTGTTTGCACATGCCTTTGAGAAGAAAAAGTCGTACCTGAAGACTTCCTTTGGAACAATACTCGGAGAGTAACATGATATTGCCTGGATCTGCACACACTCCCACAAATCTCGCCAAGTTGTCATGTTGCAAATTTCTCATCTGCAAACAAGATGTTCTGAGGAAAAAGTGAGTTGAACCCTTGCGAAGGACTTTTTTGTGAAGGCATCGTGGCTGCATGTGCACGAAGCGGAGACAGCAGAAAACTGATCACACGACAACGCTCATCGTTCTGAGAACATGCAGGTGCTTGAGGAGATACCTCTCTCAACTCAAGAAGGAATCGCCGGTTTATTTCAATTTTGTGCGCGTCCATTTTCTTTACGGCAACGATGGTTCCTCTCAGACTCGCGGTTATGGTGAACACCTGCGCCTGTTCAGTCTGCAAAAGAGAGACGCGTGCGGGCCCGCAGTTCATTTATCGATGCATTTTTGGCACTCAGTATGCGTCAGAGTTTGTTGTCAGCGCTTTTGAGTTGATTCCAGGATGAGAATTCTATTGGCTGCTGCATGTACGTGGTTCGAAGACGCAGCCCAATGAAACTGAAAATGGTGCGGGGGTTGCACTTGAACCCTGACCGTCATGGAAATGGCCATAGAGATTCTTGACGTGGACGCCATCCTGGACTTCTGGAACTCGAGCTCATCGCTCTTGACCATCCAGGACCTGTCGGACAGCTCCGATTCCAGCCGGTAGCGTCTGCAATGGAGCGAGTGTGAAGATGGTTTTTGTATCGAGTGCGTGTGCAAATGGGTTTTGTGTTATGCATGCTCAAACGGGCGCACAATGAACTTGTTGGGGAGTGACTGCACGGTATGAGGAGTTGTTGAAAGACGACCGCAGCTTCTCAAGTAGCGACCCGCAGAAAGGGATGACGCACGGTGAGGTGGAAGTGGGCAAGTACGTCGTATGGTCAAAGAAGGTGACAACATTCATGGTGAAACACATTCTATAGATTCGATGTAATGGTTCTGAATTATCAAAACAAAGGTTGCCCCTGACGACGTGCCTTAGTTCTATTCTCCATCAACAAGACCGACCCATGGCCCTTGATTCTCGTGAATCGGCTTGAATGGGTAGTTGAAAGAAAGGCTAATTCAATCCCTTTGTCTCAAGAGACCAGTCCGCTTCTGCAGATTCACGTGTGGGAAGCTGCTTCTGTGCACACACCGTAGAAAACCCGAACGAGTAAGTTTCATTTCTTGCATGGATCTGCGAAATTTGCGAGGTGTTGCGGTCACCTGTAAACGAGAAAGGCTGCGACACCGCCGATCAGCGTCACCAGACTCAACCCGACCGTCAGCCCTATCAGGACCGAGTCTGCAAATCAAAAGTCACGATACTCGTACAGATGAATCTCTGGCCGTATTCACTCGTGTGTGACGCACCTTTTTGTCACGACTGAATGTATCTTCTTTGAGTGGTTCACCGTTATTTCACTGGGACGTCAGTATCTTCGCGCCAGATAACAAAGACCAACATTGGGGTTTCTCTTGAACTTGCGTGCGACTGAAACTGATGGCAACGGTTGGTGTGGAAAGACTTTTGATTCTACCGGACGCCGGCTCTACGAAGCGAGCCCTGACTCAAACGATGATCCTGAGAGTGGTGTGGGCCAGCTCCCAACTGTCATTAAAAAACGTGAAACTTTTGCACCTGGTGGTGTGTGCAATGATTGGTAGGGAGCGGGAAGTTGAGGCAAAAGAAATAGGGAGAGCAGGAACCCGGGAACCAAGTTCCTGCATCCGTGAATTTTTCACTTCTGTGTGATCGTGCCAAGTGTGTGGTCCTCATACACTGCATGTCCAATACCCGTGTGCAGAAAATGACAAATACAGAAAAAGAGACACTTGCAATGCTCGGTCAAAGCAGATTTCAACATAGCCTTGCAAGCAATCTGTAGCCTTGACTTCACAAGTGAGGTCAAGTTGTCAGCTTGAAAGATTTGAGTGGAAGTTGGAAAATCTACGTTTGAAACGCTTGGCTTTGGTATTTTGTTGCCATGCAATGCAGCCTTGGAGTTGAGTTCTTGTCAGACGAGGGTGGCAGGTGTTGCGGGCGAGCGGTGGCCTTTACAGGAGCAAGACAAACGGGAATACCATTGTTGCACAGCTCGCCCAGGAAACCGCACTTGGGCACATCGGGCGGGGGGCGCCCAGTTCCGGGCCAGTGGATCGGGGTGGAGTCGTTCATCTCAAATCTCTGCCCTGCTCCGTAGTATCTCGCCACGATCTGAAAGGACTCAGATCTTAATTGTGTGTTGTTCTTCTCTCGGTCGTTCCTTCGTCAGAACAGCAAAATGGACGTGGCAGGTAACTCTGTCATTGTTTGTTGGGTTCCGTCGATTAGGGACAGAGTTTTGGCGGGTCAAGGTTTGAGTGAAAGTCCGGTCTGAGTTTTGGTGAACAAATGCCCCTCAGATGGTCAAAATTTGGAGAGTAATTTTCTGGGATCATGAGGACCCCAACGTGTACTGAACAGCAAAAGTTGACTTGATTTGATTTGATTTGATACGGTGTGGGGTGAAAGAGTTTGGGGGCGGGGCCAAATGCTCTCTGCATCCGTAACAGCTTAAATCACATAAAAAGAGAAAGTTTTCACCAGTGGTGTAAATTTGGTGGGAAGACTTATGGGTCAAGGGACGCAAAACGAGAGACAGAGAAGACGTACGGTGAACGTCCCTTGACCAGTGTCGGTCATGTCCAGAAGAGAATAGTCCGCGATCCTGTCTCCCAGCTCGTCGATGTACACCTCTCCCATGATGCCTTGTGGATGTTACAAAAAGGAAACGCACTTGAGTCTTCTTTTACGGTTCTCAAGACATTTTTCACAAGCGGTTGAAAAATACTGTTTGAGGAACGGGTAAAAAAGTGTTGGGCCGAGGGGTCCACCAAGGTTTCGTTTGCTTTGGGTCACAAGCGGACTCACCTTGAAATGTGTGGTTCCACATCTTCTGTGCCACAATCAGCCCATCTTTTGGGTTTTCTCCGTCAGATATTGTTTTGTTGAAAGCGAGTCCCAAATAGATGACACTGTCGTAGAAAGCTCCGACAAAATAGTTTACCTGCGTTTTGTCAACAAAGGGAAAAGGAAGAGAGAGCAGTCACTTGTTGGTAACCTCGGCAAGTTGCCTTCAAAGCTGTCTGATTGCGGAGCGCATTACTGCACCTCCTCGTCGTAGGTGAAGTTGTAGTCGCGCTGCGCCCGGTGCACCACGTCCTCGGAGAAGCGAGTCCAGACGGGACCCGACGGCACCGTCAGCGTGAGCAGCAGCAGCGACTCAAAGGCGCGTCGCGCGTCGCCGTCCCGAGAGTCGCCTGACACAGACAATAACGTGTTGAAATGTGTTAGAGAATTCCGTGTGACTTGGAAGTGCCTCATGTACACGAGTTGTTTCATTAGCCAAATTCTGACGACTTCAAGAGGGAAGCAGCCGTTATTTGACACTCCTTAGTTTGATCTACCTGCAGTGATTTTGTCTATTCATGTTCAAATGGAGTTCAAGGAAAATCACCTCGTCTCCAGGAGAAGTCTCCCCACGCCTCGCTTCTGAAAAGCTCTATTGTGAGGAATGCGTATTCCCCTTTGTTGGTCAGATCCAAATCATAAGCCGTCAGCATAAAATTCCTCAGATCATTCCCGGAACTCAGGAATAACATCACTGAAATGCAAGAGAGAATGCTGAAGAATGCAGGTGGTTGGCTTTGATGACAGACCTCAACGTGATGTTCATTTTATCTGCCGATGTGGCTCAAGATTTACTTCTGAGGATGAAAGAACTTGATGTGACACCCGTGTTATCTGCCTCGAGTTGCGTTTTTGACTGGTGTGTCAGATCCAGCTTATCTGACCAAATTGCTTTTGCTGCGAATCTGTTTGGCTTTGTTGCAGTGGTTCCTGAAGACGACTCAAAACGACGAGCTGTGAACATTACCTCTGGCGTACTGCCTGGCCTCTTCGATCATTGACTTGAAGTTGGGGTTGTGTGCAGTGGAGAACTCGATGTCGTACGGTCGCGGGTAGCGCTCGTCTTCGCGCAGAGCCTGCCGGATCGCCTCACCCTGGACTCTCATCAACACGTCGTGATTGTCAAAAATTATGGCGATGTGCTTCCACTCAAAACTGTCCAGTATGGATGTAAAAAACCCTAAAATATACAGCCGCACTTTGTGCAGTGTCCGAAAAAATTATCTCACAAACCCGAGCAATTTCTTCAAAATACCACGGAAGTGCTTTTTCTTGCGCAGAAATCTCTTCGCCACGACTGAGAAATTATCCATGGGTTTTTGATCGATTGTTTCTCTGAGCTTCAAAGGGAACAACGTAAATGTTAATTTGTAAACGCTTTTCCTCGTCTACCTGACTGTTTTTCCAGGCTGTAGGAAAGGCGTGTCAGGGTGGGGTAGTCCGCCTTCCCCAACACGAGGTCACCCACTCCAGTCACCATCGGGACACTGACAAAGAAAACCAGTCGTGCAGAAGTTTCTGAGTGAACAAAAGTTGAAACAGATGGTCACATACATGCATGCTGTGCAGCAAATTCCCTGCATGACGTGTGCGCCACTGCAAAATAAGACGGATGCACCTCCTACAGACACTTCACTGTCAAACTTTTCTCTGAAAAGAACACACGGAAAGAAAACTGGAAGCTTCCAAGGCCGGGACAGTTTGCAGACAAGTGCTTTGGCCAAGTTTTGGCCGCTACTTGGTCCAACAATTTTCTCAGCAGATTGAAATGGCAGCAATAAAAACGCAAGACAGAAAACCCAACGGAATGAGAATTGTTTTTTGCTCAAGAAGCTTGGAAAGAGAAGAAAGTAATACAATCCTTCATCTTTGAGGAGTTAGGGAATGAGGATCCTCTTGGCCTTGAGAGTTGGACCATTCTTGGCAATGATTCCATTGCTCCTTTGGGTGTTCGTGTAGTTTGTACAATAGCCAATGTGCAAATGAAGTTTGGTCCGCGTGAAGATTTGCAGTGCACCTGTCGGAAAACAATTTCGCGTGCCTGCCTTTGTTCCAAAGTTCCTGGGTAGGTCCAGAAATAATGAGCGATGGTGTTTGCAGGTACGAGGGTCTTCTACAAAAATTCCTTCTTTTGAGCGTGTGGTCAACAATCGATAAAAAGGAAACTTTGTGCCTTTGGAACAGTTGCATGCCTTTATGTTCTGCCTTTCTGAGGCAAAATAAAGTGTGTGAATACAACAGGAAGTCAATATGAAAGAGATAAACT
>JAAUXT010054545.1_pt1 | contig 20726 bp, 12 predicted proteins | sample 7278171 | NCBI WGS metagenome assembly JAAUXT01 (sample SAMN14350112, study PRJNA611818) | marine sediment metagenome | isolation source: surface marine sediment (1.8m) | place: French Polynesia: Moorea | collected 2018-08 | reverse complement strand
CAAATTTGACCTTTTTGACCTCAGAAACCTAAAAATTCAAATTTGACAAATTTCTTCCTCGCGCATTATCCCCAACCCAAAATGAACCAAAAGAGCCCAAAAGGTCCTAAACCAATTCTCATCTTGACCATGAAACGGCTGCTGACATACTGTTGGAAGACGCTGCCTATAGGTGCTTCGATTTGGCTCGCACCGATTTGGCTCAAATCGTGCAACCCACCTCAAATCACCTAAAAATCTTTGCTGGTCCCCTCTGCACCCCATGCAGACGCTCCAGTCGGAAGCCTCTGAGAAGCAGAATATTCTCAGCTGATGTGTTGTCCTTTTCCCCAATCCCGTTCTGAGCGACGCGAGTCGACACCGACAGGACTTCTTGTTTCAGTGTTGAAACCACCCTTTCCCACAATCCCCTTCGCTCCCCTGATCGATGTGTTTTGCCCTCTTGCAACTGGCCAAACACAGTTCTGGCGTTTTTATAGATATCTACCTGCAATCGGCTCAGAACAGTGCAATTGTTTTTCCAGACTTGACATGTGTCGCAAAGCGAGAGGCCGCGGGAGGCCCAGGGGTCGGGGCAGAGGGAGGGGGCGGGGTGGTGGCCGCACCGCTCCCCTGCTGCCCTCACCGGACTGCCCTACCCAGCACCCTACGCTAGGGTGGCCATCTCCACCCCCGTCCCCTCGCCCGCCCCCGCTGCTGCCCCTGCCCCCGCTGCTGCCCCCGCCCTCACCCGTGTGGTCACCACCCCAGTCCCCACCCCTGACCCCGCCCGGGTGGCCACTGCCCCAGTCCTCGCCCACCTCACCCTGGGTGCGTGGAACCCGCCCGCCTCGCTCGCTCCGCCGCGGCAGCGGAGGACGCGGCCGCGGCCGGCCACGCGGGTCCGGCCGGGGCGATGCTCCCCAGCCGTGCGGCCGGGCGCGGCCGACCCGAGGGCGTCGTCCCGCCGGTGACCCCCGCTCCCTGTCCCGGGGCCACACCCGACGCCGCCCGACCTTAAAGGTCGAGGAAGGGACGCTACGACCCAATTGCGCCGACTGTGGATTGCAGTCCTCAAGGAGCGATGGAGTGGAGGTGCATCACGCCACCTGCACCAACGCACCGGCAGCGGCGCCGCCCTGGCCCTGCCGTGACCCACCCGAGGAACCGGCCCCGCCCGCCTCACGCCTCCGCCCCTTCTTCGCGTGCCTGTTCTGCGGTCGTCACTTCCGGTCCAAAGCGACGGCGCTGCACCATGAGTCGGAGCACCGGGCGCGGATGTTGCAGCACAGCTGTGATGGGTGCGGATTCGAGTACCTGAGCGAGTCGGAGCTGGAGGAGCACCGTGCAGCTGCGTGCGGTGCTGGAGATGACACGGCCCGGCCCCGGTCGCCCTCGTCCTCGCTTCAGTCGCCTTCGCCCCAGATGGATTCGACTCAACCGACCCGGATACGGACACCGTCGCCTCTGCCTCGGCCGCCCTCATCCCGATCACCATCGCCTTCGCCCCCCTCACCCCAGTCGCCCCCACCGCTCCAGTTGCCCCCACTCCAGCCGCGCCTGCCAGGGACGCCACTGCCCAGGCCGCCCCCGCCCCGGTCACCCTCACCTCCACCACTCTCGCCCCTGTGTCACCAGTCACCCCCTCCGCCATCGCTGCAGTCACCCTCACCTTCGCCGCCCTCGTCCCCGCCCCGTCCCCAGCCGTCCCCGCCACCCCGGTCACCCCCGCCCCAGCTGCTCCCGTCCGACGCCTCTGCCCGGAAGGCAACAGCACCAGAACAGAGCAGGACTGGTGAGACCACAGCACAGAAGGGTTCATCAATCGGGCTGCGTCACGCATTGCGCTATCCCAGTACGTCCTTTGTGGGTGCACAGTTTTATTACTCAGCACTGAGGTGGTTCATTGGGGGACAGATTCATCCCACGCATAAATTTCTTTCCAAAAACTGGGAGTGTGGTCATGAGACACACAAGGGAAATTTACAAAGAAAACAGCCCAAGGGCAAAGCTGTCTGATGCAAGAGAAAGTAGTGGTCATAATGATAACCAGCCACGCTGGTATGTCCTGGCACAAACAAATTTCCGCATTCCCTCCCGCACGTACAAAGTTGGAAGTTGGTTATTTCTCGATCTGGAAATTTCTGCATTGCTTCCAACTTCCGACTTTGTATGCAGGGGGAGGGTGCAACGTAGAAATTTCCAGATCTGGACAAAAAGGTGGGCGCGGACCCAGGGTTGGTCCCGAGTCCCCTGACACCCGGAAGAAAATTGTTATTGTTGAACATGTTTTACAGTTCCTGCATCTTGTTTCAGATGGCAGCGCAATGCAGAGCTGGGCAGCACCCGCCTCGGCTGCCGCCGCCCAAGACTCGGGCCAGACACAGGAACCGGACGAGCGGACGCGGCGGCGTCTGTCTCTGAGGTCAGCCTCCGCGCACGTCAAAGCAGCGTCCGTGACGTCAGCGTCAGCGTCCACCACATCAGCGTCCGGTACGGCTGAGGACTCTGCGGGAAGCTTGGCTCGAGACGCGGGCAAGAACCAGGTGCTGCACTCGCCAGGCCTCCAGCAACAGCAGGAGCAACAGCGGCACAAAATGCAACAACAGCAGCAGCAGGAACAGGAGGCGCCAGCCAACGCAGAAAATGTTGAAGTCAAATCTGAGCGGGAGATGGAACCTCAGCGCAGCTTTCCTCAGAGCACGAGGTGTGTGTGTGTGTGTGTGTGTGTGTGTGTGTGTGTGTGTGTGTGTGTGTGTACGAGACAGGGAGACAGAGGGTGAGTGCGGGAGTCAGTGAATGAAGGAGTGAGCGAGCCAACGAAGGAGTGAGTGAGTGTCCTTGTTCAGCAGGGAGATTTAGTTGCACTCCATGGAGGCTGTACGTGCGACGCGGCGGGTCACAACCCAACCTCCCTGCAACATGTGTTCCTTCGTTCTGCAGCGCCGGGAAGCCGGGCGAGCCGGCGTTCGACCTGGCGCTGCCGAGCGTGCTGACGCCGGTGGCACTGCGCATCCGACAGCGTGCGCGCGACGACGCAGGTCAGTGAATGTGGACAAGTGGATCGAGCGGAGACTGGGTCTCGGTCCGCAAGGCTGCGGACACGGGTGGCTCCGGGGGAAAACTGAGGGTCAGCCTTTCTTGTGGTGACAGACCAAGGCAATGGGGTTTGCACAGGGGAACTTGAGCATGGGACTCGATACCCAGGCACGAGCGGGTCCAGGAGGGGAATCGGGGATGAGCCCTTCTTGCAGAAATCCAGGGGTGGGGCCAGCATAGGTACAAGGGCGCGTTCAGGGGGGTCTCCACATCATGAGATTTTTCTGAAAGCGGATGTTATTCTTCCAGGGAAGCTGAGCTGTCGGTTCTGCGGGAAACAGTTCACGAGGCGCCCCAAGTATTGCGCGCACCTGCGGAAACACGTGGACGAGTTCGGCGACGGAGGTGGGTTCAACACAGCGTTCTGTGTGTGTGTGTGTGTGTGTGTGTGTGTGTGTGTGTGTGTGTGTGTGAGTGAGCCGAAGTGTGGGTGTGTATGTGTGCGTGTGAGCCCACAATGTGTGTGTGTGTGTGTGTGTGTGTGTGTGTGTGGTCTGTATTGTTTGTTTCGCTGCACAAATCAACAAGCGCTGCGTCATCGCCTAATCAGACTCGAAGCATGCAGACGCACCGAGTGTGAAACCAGAACAAGTTGCCGCTTCGTATGTAAATCGTGGAGCGAAAATACTCTTTTGGACTGGATACGAGGTAAATGGCGTCATGTACAAATCAATGCGAACTGAGTCGCTGGTTGTGTACTGCGCTGTACATTCGCAATTGTGTATCGTCATTTTGCCTGGAGCAGCAAATTCAAACGTTTGGATATTCCAAGCCCCTCCTTCCCCCTCTTTTTCTGCACCCAATAATTTTTACAAACGACTCTTTCTCCTGCAGGAGATCTGCCTGTCGGGCCAATTTCCGCCAGGTGGCGGCGGCGCAAAATCTTCCCGGACGACCGGAACGTCCTCTTGCGTGCGTCGACGTCAACCCGCGACGTCGGAAGTTGCACCACGACTGACGCCCTGCCACGTGTTTCTGACGTCAATGATGACTCAGCGACATCGGCGAATCTGTCGGAATCCGGGACGGAAATCAGGAGTACTTCTGGAAACAAGAGGGTGCCGTCGTGCGTCTCTGACTCCGTCCTTGACCTTGATGTCAGCAACGCCGCCGGCGGCGGGGAGGCGTCGGACGCCGGCGCGAGGAGCGACAACCGGCAGCCGCCGGATGCTGTCGCACCAAGCCTGAAGCCAAGAAAAACGGATGCTAACCAGAGTAAAGCGCTGTTTGAAGAACGTGGAAACGCAGTGCCGGTTGCCTTGGAAACGATCGGGTCAGACAACCGTGTTGTCACAACGCCGGTTGAGTCAGCAACACCGACTGAAAGTACAAAGCCGGTTGAAAGTACCACGCCGTCAGAAATTGATGTCACCGTGCCGACTGAAAGAACACCGCCGGTCAGAGTTACCACGCCGGCTGACGAAACGCCGGCTGAAGCTTGTTCGTCGGCTGTCAGTGTTGGAACGTTGGGAAAAGGAAGCACGCCGCTGCCTCTCACCGGAAGCGATAGTCCGTCGCCCTCTGAGGTCAGAGACTCGGGTCAACCTGACCCCGCCGTACCAATACGTGGTGCGAACACAGGAACCACAGCCGGGCCGGGAAGACTGAACTCCGCTTCCAACGATTCCACCAGTTCCGTTACCATGGTGACCAAGGCAGTGGGAAATAGCAAACCAGATCGAGGCAAATTTGACGAGACTCTGTCAGCTGAAGACAACGAAACGGTCACGCGCGACACGGACTGGGAGGACCTCTGGCGGATCTCTGCGAAGGACTTCGTCGATTCGGACAGCGTGACGGAATCGGACGGCGAATCGAGTAGGAAGACGTTCACGGTGACCTCAACGTTTCGCAGCCGCAACGGGTGCAAGAACACAACTCTGCCTGTCAAAACAACACAACTAGATGGCGTAGACAAAACCGACATGTCGGGACCAGATGATGGTCAAAATTCTGGTGCAGACTGGGTTGAAGAGAACCCAAACGGACTGAAACCCGTCCCAGCGGAAGCAGAACCACGCACGCGCAAAGGACCTGAAGGTCACGAGGTGGAAGAACGCGCTCTATCGGGTGATTGTGCGAATGGTGAAGACGCCCCAGAAATGTGCAGCGGTGGGACAGAGCCAGAGAGTTTGCGTGTTGGTGAGGCAGTGGAGAACGCTCCTGCTGTTGACGAAGAAGAAGATGATGATGAAGACGTTGTGGATCCAGGAGAAACACGAAAATGTAGCAATGAGGAGACAGAGCCAGTGCGCATGCATGAAGTACTTGTGTGTCTGACAGAGAGGAAGGCTCTTCCAGTCAGAATGGACTGTGTGGATCGAACCTTGACTGGGATGCCTGGACCGAAGTACATGCTGAAGGAGCAACCGTTCAAAGTGTCACAGCTACCCCTCCCAGAGCTGAGGACCGAGGATCAGGCGCAGGAGATCTCAGACCAAACCTCAGGGACCACGAGTCAGGCCTGCGAGTATCTGGACAGGACCCCAGTTGGTACGAATAGGTCAAATTTCAAATTGACGTTTCTGGACCTGGAGATTCCTGACCCCCCGTGGCCTGGATCTAGGTTCGCAGTGACGGGACCAGACTCCAGGGCCCTGGAACCGGCCTCAGACCCGTATTCGCTGGTGGACGCAGAGGGGCGTGTCCTGCGTCCCGTCTGGACCAATGAGGATCGAGATGGAGGGGATGAGGACTACAACGAGGCTAGAAACAACCTTGACCCTGGACTGGACCCTGGAGACCAGAGAGGTTCTGGGATGGATCAGAGTGGATTCAGGAGCCCAGGTCTGCGAGACATTCTGGATTGCGCGGACGGAATCAGAAATCCAGATACTGATCCGGATTCGTGCGCGGCTGAGATAGACGTGCCGGATTGTTGGGGTATGGACGACGCTTTGTTTGATACGGGAGACACACGACTGGAGTGGTCGGAGAGTGAAGGTGGACCGACCCTAGATCCGAATCTGGATGTGGGTGTTTTTGCCAGGGCGGAGGATCAGCTTGTCTCACAGATTAACCACACTGGATCTGCGCCTGAAGGCAGACTGGAATCCGAACAAGGAGGAAGAAGTGAAAATCAAAAGTTTGGAGCTGAGTCTGTACCCGAACGCACAACTGGAAACCCAAGGTTTGCTTCTGCATTGATGGAGAGTTCTGAAAACGTGACAAAACCCACCATTGCCAATGCTCCCGAGCATAATACTCGCAACACGGACACCGGAACTGAGGATCAAGGCCAGAAAGACGTGATTGGCTCCGACGCTGCCCAATCACAGAGCGAGAAGCAGAGACGAGACGCGCATGCGCAAGGCGCAACCGGAACAGGCTCAAAACCTGCAGGGAAAGTTTCACTCAGAGGCGCTCATTGTGATTTATGCGGGAGAAACTTCATAAAATCCGAATGTTTCCGGAGACACGTGACCGAGCACGACAAGCTCAACTTCCGGTGTGTGACCGGATGTTCTTGTCTCTTCAGAAATTTCTGTAAACTCAAGCTTCATGCACTTGCGAACCACGGTGTGCGTCTGACCAATGACGAGAAGTCTCAGTACGAAATCCACCAGGGGTCTCCACAGAGTGCTGGTGACGTCACGAGCCAATCAGTGAAGCAGGAGCACCGACATAGAGGCAGTGATGGAAAGTTCATGAGGAGACCTCTTCCCTGGGGTAAACCTGCGAAGCAGGAACACCAACACAGAGGCAGTGACGGAAAGTTCATGAGGAGCCCCCTTCCCTGGGGTCAACCTGCGACTGAGCAGCAGCTGCAGTATTCAAGCGTTCCTATTGCGTCTGCTGCGAATGCACCCGACACAACTGTAGGAAAACAAGCGCCACCTGTGGGCGGACCACGTGGTCCAGGTTCAGCAGAACCAGGTCACGGAGGACCGGGTCCAGCTGCACGAGAGCCTGATCCAGCTTCAGAAGAGCCTGATCTAGCTTCAGAAGGACAAGGTCCAGTTGTGGGTCCAGGTCCAACTGCTGGAGAGCCCGGTGCAGCCTCTGGGGAACCTGAACTCACTCCCCCTGATGGGGGACCACCAGCTGCACCGGAAGCAGTCCCAGGGTCGGCGATGCGTTGCTCCCTCTGCTGGAGGCTGTTTCAGAAGCGGGAGAATCTGGAGAAACACAAGGCGGAACACGAGGACGGTTCCCTCAGGTGAGGATGAAGGTGTCACTGCCACGAGGTGCACGCACACACGCTCTCACACACGCACACTGTCAAAAAGCTGAAAAGAAGTTTGATCATCCACAGAAATTTTGCGTTGATTTGGGGTCAGTCTGACAGACACGTTTCACTTGGAGTTGCAAATGAGTCTGCTATTTTGTGTACGTCCACTGAAAGGCAAAATTTGAATTTCAGGTACCAGTGCCCCGACGGGTGCCCGTTCCGCTTCAAAGGGTTCGGGGAGCTGAAGAAGCACGTGCTGTCGTCGCACCACCGCGTCGTCGCGCGATGGGAGGAGGACGTCCTGCTGGGTGAGGGGCCGGAGCGCAAAGTGGACCTGCGATTGGTGGAGAAAAATGGGGAAAAGGAGCGGGTGGCGGGACAAGATGGCGACACGCATGTGCAAAGGGATGTGGTCATGGAGCAAAAAAATGAAGTGGAGATGGTGCCAGCTGTGAGGCAGACACAGGTACAGGGGCCGTTCTGTTTGAGTGGAGAGTCCGGGATGAGAGGTGAGAACACGGCGCAAGATGAGAAACCAAATCAGACTGAGGCCGGTGCGCCGCCTGGTGATGCAAAGAGAAGGTCAAGGTCGAGCTCTGAAGAGTCCTTGACCTTCGCGCGCGCGCGAAACGGACGCCGCTTCTTGCGCTGCCCCCTGTGCGCGCGCAACTTCGCGAAGCTGGGGACGCTGGACACGCACATGGCGGACCACAACTACAGCCGGCTGAACTTCCGCTGTGGCATCGCCGGTTGCACGTGGAAATACACGCGCTTCAACGAGCTGCGCGAACACGCCGGCGGGAAACACGAGACGTGGATCGGCGACGACGTGAAAAACGACTTCCGGTTGTCACGGTTTGAAAACCCGAATATTGATACCGCGAACTGTGCTGACCGGAAGTTAATGCAAGACTTCCGGTTTCATCCGGTTTCAGATGTCCCGCATGTGAAAGGAGAGGCGCGTGAAACATTCTGGTGTGACATATGTGGGAAGGAGTTTGAGACGGAACGCGACAGAGTTGATCACGTGAAAACGCACGAAGAAGGTCACTTCCGGGATGAGGCGGCGTCGTGTCCCGCGCTTTTCCACACTGGAAGTGAGGTGCGCTGCCGGACAATGTCGCCGCCTGGCGTGAATGCGACAACGGCGCAAAGCGCAAAGACGATGGCAAAGCTTGGAGACGATGGAAAAACGGCGCTCGGGGTTTCCACGACAACGGTGGTGCATGACGCCACGACGGCGGCGTTGGACAAAGGCTCGCGGACGGAAAAAAGCGTTGATGCGACGGCAGTGGTACACAGCTCAAGTGCGAAAGCGACGGAAAACGTTGAATCGATGATGGCACCCAGGGTCATGGTCATATCAACGCAAGGTATCCAGGCGACGAAGACGGAGAGTGCCGTTGTGATGAAAACGCCGTCCATTGCCAGCGAAGCAGCACCGCTGGGAGTAGACATGAGAGGGCAGCAGAGTACTACGCCAGAGCCGGCGAAGAAGGACGGCAACGGCGTTGACGCGAAAGTGACAGAGGGCGTCAGCATGACACCCGCAGGAGCGATAGGGAATAGGGCGACGGCGGAAGGCGTTACAACAAAGATGGCTGCCAACGGCCACGTCATGTCAGTAGCGAGTGGCGCCAACGAAACGGTTACGAAGGACGCCAGCATGACGACAGCACTTGACGCCGATACCATAGGTGCGAACGATGTCAAGGCGTTCACAGCTCCAGAGTGCACTGGTGACGTCACAACGGCGCATGACACTCACGTCACAGCTACGTATGACGCCAAAGCAATGACGCCTGCAGAAGGCGTGTGTAACGAAACTGCGACCCGCAACACCAACGCCACAGCTTTCCCAGTCCTCATCAGTCTGTTAGAGCAAGGGGCCCGTCACTCGCCGAACCACAACGCCGCAAACAGTGCACGGGGAACAGGCAACGATCCGACGGGAGGTGGGGATGACGCTCGCGGGGATGGTGTGACGAACGCCGCCAATGTGACGTCAACGTATGGCGCTGAAGGAGCCGAGGCGCGTGGCGTCACTACGCCGGCATCACACGACGCCAAGACGACGCACAACGCCGATGTCCCGCCGGAGAACCTGGGGTGCCATCTCCCGACCTTCTCTACGTACGCCACAGTGAAACTTGCCGCCGCTTTTGACGGCAAAATTGAACCACGCTGCAAGAAAGTATCGCCCGATGCTCGACCCTGCCACCAGGGGACGGCACAAGCAGCGTATCGTGACGCAGAGACTCGGGCGTCTGGTTTCCATGACAACCAATTCAGTGGAAATGCTGCACACATGACAGCGAATGAACTAATAAAGCGTGAGTATCAGGGGACGGGGACCAGTGGTGTCGTGCCGAAGTGGCGTGTTCAGGGTGGACTCAAAGGCGGCGCTCCTCAAAGGCCCGACAATTCATCCGAGACTGAGTCAAGCACAGGAGGCAGTGAACAACCGAATACATCGCGATCTGGAGTCAAAGAGACTGACCTGGCAGACAGTTCCGGTGTGCAGAACCTCACTCTGAACCCAGAAAAGTGTCCACCAGATGGAGAGGAAAAGAAGGTCACGTGTTTTGAAGCAGAAGATGACTGGAGGAAACGGCTCCGGTGCCCATTGTGCCAGCGGCCGTTCCTGAAGCTGCACCTCCTGGAGAACCACGTGACGCAGCATGACTTGATGCGCGTGCGCTGTGTGGCCGGATGTCCCAACCGCTACCGGAAGTTGAGTGAAATGAAGCAACACGCGTACTTCGTTCACAAGGTCAGGATTCCTGATTCAGACAACCATCTACACATGCTTGAGAACTCTGTTGGTGGTGGTGAGATGAGAACAACATTCAAAGCAGTGAAGGACGAAACCAACATGGTCGCAAGTGTTGCTGTCAAACCACCAAAGGGCGCGCAGGCAGAGGGTGAAAAACTGCAGTGCCCGTTGTGCCAGCGATTTTTTCGGAAGCAGCATGTCCTGGATGATCACGTGACAAAACACGACTTGATGCGCGTGCGCTGTGTGCCCGGATGTTCGCAACGCTTCCGGAACTTTGGCGAAATGAGGCAACACGCTGGTTACGTGCACAAAGTCTCCATCCCATATTGGCAACAACATCTCCATGTTCAGGACGACTCTGTTCCGGCAAGCGACACCGTTCGCGTCGTGGAGGATGGTGTTCAGAGTGGCGACTCCACTGAGAACGTCAAACCAGGAAAGAACCAAGGCGATTATGTCGAGAGTGGCGACCTCATAACAACAGGTGACCTGGTCGAGGATCAGAAACAACTGTGCCCACTTTGCGAGCGTCCCTTTGTCAGGAAGCGTCTGCTAGAGAACCACGTGGCAAAGCACGACCAAATGCGCGTGCGATGTGTGGACGGGTGCCCGTTCCGCTACCGGAAGTTCAGCGTCATGCAGACGCATGCGCACTCCGTTCACAACGTCGACATTCCCTTCACCCAGCGTCATCTCCATCTGGTGGGAGTTTCTGGCAACACCCGCACCGACGTCAAACCAGAAAATGAGGGAAAAGATCTCAAAGAAAACGGTCAGGCAGAAGGAGAAAAACTCGAGTGCCCGCTTTGCCAGCGGTGTTTCCGGAAGAAGCACGTGCTGGAGAAACACGTTACGAATCACGACGCTTTGCGCATGCGCTGTGTCGACGGGTGCCCGTTCCTTTTCCCAAATATGGCGCTCATGAGGAACCACGCCCTCAGGGCGCACAAGGTCGACATCCCGTTCTCAGAACGCCAGCGCTATCTAGTGGCAGATTCTGTCGAGAATGGCGTCACCAGCGCCGACGGCGACGCAAACACGGACTTGGCAGAGCCTGAAAAAGTTTTCAATGGTGACAGACATTGGACTGACTCCTTGATCACAAAACGTGAAAATCAAGGTTCTCACACCAGTGAAGCTCAAGATGAAATCATAATTTCTGATTCAGAGGAAACAGCAGTGAATGAAGAAGGGAAACAAGAGTGCGGAACAGTGGTGATACGCGCGGACGATACCAGGACAAAAGCTGAGCGCGAGGAAACTGAGGCAGACGAAGTGGAGGATATTGAAGTTGACCTGGATCTGAAGGATGAAGGCGACCTCAGGGATGAGGAACCCAACACGAAGAAGGAAGCCCCTGAGGACGCACCTGAGATCGAGCCTGCAGAAGGAGCAGGAAACGAAGGCGACATCAGGGATGAGGTACCCAACACGAAGAACGAAAAACCTGAGGCCACACCCGAAATTCCTTCAAAGGAGCCTTCAGAAGGAGCAGGAGGAAAGAAAGAAGGCTGTGCAGAGACTGATGCACAATCGGAAATGGATGTGACGTCACGTGAAACTGACGTAAATCTAGCAGCAGGAAATGACACTAAAATGGAGAAGGAAGCGCCCAGAACAGAGGAAGAGAGCACTGAGGACACGGTTCGAGTTCCCATGATTGAGTCAGAGCAAGCAGGAGAAGGGAACAACAAAGAAACTTCAGAGACGGTCAATGCCCAACCAGAACTAGAAATGACGTCACGTGATGCGGAAACCGGAAGTCGTTTTGCTGACAGGGAAGAACCAATTTCCGGTCTCGTTGACGAACCAGCATTGCTCGAGGCACTGAGTGGCACCGGGAGTAAATCGGATTCACAGACTGCACCAGGGCCTCCCCGTGTGGGAGAGAACGCGGAAACTCCGGAAGGAGAAGTGAAGGTCAATAACGGGGACGCACGTCGTCACGCCAACCCCGGCGAAGACGTCGAGGAGGAGGCGCCATCTGGTGAACGTGCAGCTGCGTTCCAGGAAACAGACACTGAGGCGAAGGAAGGGGGCGACACACCGGAAGTGGCTGACGTTCCGTCGGACGCGACGCCTGAAGTGTCGGCAGACGATGCGCCAGATGGACCAGCGGGAACCAGTCAAAACGTGGGAGAGCACGATGCGGTGCCGCCAGAGGGCAGTGCGGGTGTCGGAACAACAGACGCACCAGGGGGAGCCACAACGGCAGTGTCTGGTGGGGAGGGCCCAAGCACCGCGGCGCCCAGCAAGAGAACTGCAGCGCCATCTGCTGAACAGGGAAACAGTGAGAGCGAGGATCAGCCGCCACAGAAACGACAGAAGCAGAAGAACAACACGAGCGTCTCAAACGCGACGTCACGTCCTGCAGATTCCCTGCAGGCGATTCTGAAAGGTTTCGTTGAGCAGGCCAAACAGATACAGCAGGAGGTGCCTGGGCCAGAGAGGGAGTCGGACGGCGTCGCAACGCCGATAATGACGCATGCAGGCGTCGCAGCAACAGCAACAACGCTTTCAGATGGCGCAATGACGGCAACAACGATTGGTGTTGCAACAACGGTAACAACGTGTTCAGTTGGTGTCAGCATGGCAACAACGCCTTCGGGCGTCGCAACGACGCCGCCAGGCCGCGTGACGCCGACAGATTCCCCGCCTCTGATATCGGTGAAGCCGCTGTGTCTCAAGATGAAGATGACGCCAGCGGCGGCGTCAGCAACGCGCGTGACGTCGTCAACTCGACCTGCGTGGGCGGACCCAACGACGCCGTTGCTCCCTGCGCCCGTCGTGCCCGGTGCTTGTCCAACGCTGATCGTGTCAACGGAGCCAGAGCCGCAGAATCCCGCAGGGGAGACGCCAGATACGCCAGCAATGACGTCAAGAATGACGTCATCCGTGAAACTCGCAGTGGCGCCTTCAGCAACGCAGGCGAAATCATCCAAAAAGCCAGGGAAGGGTAAAAACCAGAATCCCGGAGTGCAACCAGGAGAGACGCCAAATACACCAGCAGTGACGTCAGCGACGCCAACAATGACGTCATCAACGACGCCAGGGGTGACGTCACCAAAGATGCAAGCGAAGGCTTCCAAAACAACAGGAAAGGGTAAAAACCAGAAGAAACCTGCTGGCTCCAAACCTGAGAGAAAAAGAAAAGTTGAAAAGAAAGGTCAGCATCCAACGGCGCAAAAATCCACGCCGCCGGACAAGAAGGAGGGTCTGGACGCCATCAGCCATCTGTTTGAGCAGGCGGCGCAGACCAAGGTGGGTCAAATGGCGTCTTCTGCGACGGCGGCGTCAGCGTTGCTGGGGCAACGCGGGTCAGTTTCAACCGGAGCGTCTGTCATCAAGGTTCCACTCAACAGAGGGCCTTTGATGTCCGGTCAACCGAAATCGAGGGCAGTGACGTCAGCGTCTTCAAGGACCACGTGGTATGGACCGAGTGGAGAGCCGTGGCCTCGCACAGATCCCAGCCTCAACCGGGATCCTCAGAGCCCCACAGGGGGCGTCACCTCACCCGTCGGATCCTTCAAGTCCGAGACCGACTCCACCGGGTCGGAGACCTCCATCGGGTCACCGGGTCACATCCGCTCCAGAGGCCGGGGACGCGGCAACCCGTCAAACCGGAAGTCATCACAGCCACATCCGGTTGGGAACGCCAGGGGTCGCTCGCTGGCCGCTTCCCCGACGAGATTTGGGGGCAGGAGCGACTCCTCGTCGTCGACGGGGTACGGCGGGTCGCTGGGGATGACCCCCGAGCAGGGCAGGCCGGTGACCCCGGGGGAGCAGCGTCACATCCCCGGGGGAGGAGCTGCGGTGCGGCCGGAGCCGGGACCGGGGCAGTTCGGAGTCAACTCCGCGACGGTGGTGGGAGCAAACTGCGCAAAAATTACGACGAACACCAGGACCGTGAACATGTTCCCGCCCGGCGGGCTCCTGCAGCCTGGGACTTCCGGTCACTGGAACCCGGTTCATTCCACGTGTACCACCGCGCCCCGGCCCTCTGGTAGGAGGAATTCTCAGGGTTTGAGTGGCAGGAAGAGAAGTGGCGGAGCTCAGGCTGCAGGTTGGAGCTCGTACATTGAGACTGGCGCAAAACAACCTAAACTTGACCCACGCGGTCAACCAATCATGGACCAGCATTTCCAGCCATTTGATTTCCAACATCAGAATTTGATGTCGAGGCCAATGGGCGATTGTACTGGTTTCTGGAACCGAGGCGTGCCGTTAGGTGGCGCCATGTTTGGGATGGCAGCCAATCCGAGTCAGCCGTTGAGTCACGTGACACAGGACGTGGGATGCAGCCAATCGGCGCCGGGCTTCTACAGCATCGAGCCGAGACGGGGGTTTGAGACCAGAGCCCCACCTTACAGACCCCAGCCGGCGAGTCCAAAGGCCGAGTACGAAAACGAGGACGAGCGGTACTGCCGCCGAGCGATAATAGAAGCTTTCCGGAAGTTTAACGCTTTCGGAAAGTTCTTCGTGAAGCAGAACGTGCAGCTTGTGCTGTTCCACATCGAGTATGGAGGCGGGAAGCCGGCGCCCAAGGTGGAGACACCAACAGAGGGCACCAGGGCAGAGAAAGAGGACGATACAGGTGTGTGCGGTCATGCACCTGTGTGTGTGTGTGTGTGTGTGTGTGTGTGTGTGTGAAAGGGCCGTCGTGTGAGCGTGAGTGCTCGTCATGGAGGAGGCGTCAGCGGAGAACGGAGGGTAATTTGCGGCATATTTTTCCCCAAAGAGAAACAACGCGTGCTTGGCTGCAGGTGTTCACGTGTAATTTAATACGCCGACAAAACTTTTGTTTCATTCGGGTCAGTCACAAAAAATGTGCATCGTGTCGCGTTTGTTTGCAGGCGCGTCGCGTGAGGACGCCGAGGGATTCTTCCGGAACGCCGTCCTGCCGGCGCTGCGGGCGTCGTCGACGCGACGTCACGCCGTCATCCGCGCCGTCACGTCCGTGCTCGATCGCGTCCTGTTCCCCGAGGACGCCACGCCGTGACGTCACGCGCGCAGCGTCACGTACGCGAGCAACAGCAACACGCGCAGCCTCACCGCGCGCGCGCAACGTTTCGCACGCGCAACGTCAACACGCGCAACGTCCACTTCACGCACGTGCACCAAACACAGCAGCAGGGGTGCGTGAGGGCACGCGTACAACGTCCGTCAGAGAACGTTTTTGCGAACAGAGAAAACGAGTGTATTTTGTGACAACTATGGACGTTCAGTTTGTGAGAATTCATAATGTACAATACACCACCAACAAGTGAACACGAGCTGTTTTCTGCATGTACAGCGACCCGTGTCGTACGTCAATCACGTGTTTGTACCCAAGTAACTCAGATCCATTGCGACAGATCTTCAGAATGTTTGTTTCGTCTCTGTGATGGGTAATGGCTCGCGCGTTTCAGCCTTCTATCGTTTGTTCTGGAATTGTTTGTTGTTCGTTTTGATTTCTTGGAAAAACACTCGGGCCTTGTTTGAACGCCGTTCCCGAGTGAATTGACTTGGCACCCTCGCCCCCAAACAACTTCAGAGTGTAAAACTTAGAATGGCGTCTGCATGAAATTTGTTCGAATTTTGCGAGCTTTTCTCTGAAGCGAGTTTGAATTGGAATATGAAAGGAAATAGTGTCTGCACGCAGGATCTGAATGTCGAAATCCAATGCGTGCGCCTCGAGCGGATCCAGGGTCGGGATTCTTTTTTTCCGAGGTGGGGGGGGGGGGGCTTGATCTCAGCTGACGCCCCACCCATGGAGTCTCGAAATCAGTAAAAATATTTTTGGCGTCAAGGGGCCCCGACTATGACTTGGAAAAATTGACATGAAAAGGGCAAAAACAAAAGAGTTTGTTGCGAAGTTTGCAAACTTTGGGAAGCAGACAAAAATGTTCAGGGGGGGGGGGGGCTTGAGGCAGGCTCTGGTTCCCTGGACCCGAATGAATAGATGCCGCACGAAGTCAGGTTCATTTGTCATTGAATTGAGGAAGAGGTCTCCAGAATCTGCAAAATCATTCACTTTTACGGCAGCATTGAATTTGATACCGTTGACAAGCTTTATTTGATCAGCTTGTGTCACTAAATTTGACCCCTTCCTGAAACTCTGTCACCTTGTTGTAAAACGACTAATTCTTAAGGTTCTGTTGCCTGACGGTTGCTATCAAAGAAAATAACGAATTCACTGTCAGAGTGTTGAGTCGCTTGTTTTGTGGAGAAAGTCAGGTCGAAAGAGGATTTGGTTGAGGGGCCCCACCCAACTTCAAAACTGAAAAAGAAAACAAATATTTTGATGCCGACGCGTGTCTACACTCGCCAGCATTCATGTTCTCTGAGAACTGTGTACCACCACCAAAGTCGGCTGACTCGAAAAGAAACTCAAATTTACCAAAATGAGTGAGCCAAACTAATTCCGTTGTTCCACAAGCGTGTCCTGATCACGACAAATCAACTGAGAGGGAAAAAAGCCATGAATATCAACATTTAGTGGGAAAAATGCTGCACTTCTGTGTTGAGTTGGGCAGTGGCTCTCCAGCACTGTGTCCAGTCGACCAAACCCTGGATCCTCCTGTGACGTCACAGAATCTTCTGCCCTTTGATGGCACGTTCTGTGATTTGCTTTTCTTGTGAAGTCAAAACAACCGAAAATGAGGAATGTTACGCGGCGAAATTGGCACGCAGAACATCGAACTTGTCTCCATTCAGCCTTTCGTGTGGGCGGATCCAGGATTTGGGCGTGGAATTTTGTTCCTGGGGCAGGGGGCAACTTCCCTGGATCGGCCCTGTTGGGTCTTGTTTCAAAGGAGCCATGTGACTGAAGACACTACACACTCCGTGGGCCAGGTGAACACGTGTTACATCTGGCATGTTTAGCACTGGATAGCGTCGTATGTTGCTGCCCAAACACAATGATTTTGAGGATCCAGTTCCGAAAGCGTCCACTGTAACCCTGACGTGCGCACGCGTTGACCTTTTGGGGGAAGGAACGTGAAACAGAATTTCGTCGCTGCTATGGGTATCTCGTTGACTTTATTTTCTCTTCTGGTGCACAATGTGCGTGTGTGTGTCTGCGTGTGCGCGTGTGCGTGAGGGACAACTCATGACACTTCTGAAACGTCCTTTCACACACCATCGTAGACGAATGGAGGGTACTTTTCTGGGGGGCGGGCTGTGAGGACAGGATCCCTCCCCGGGGTCCTTCCCTTGGATCCACACGGAGTTTCTGAATGGAAAGCTTTTGATCTCACAATCACAAAGAGAAAATGGAGACACCAGAGTCATACGAGGTGATATCAATACACATTCTTCCGGTAATTTTGCGTGTTCTTGCGACTTCTGAAAGGGCAAAAGAATCAGCTGGTCTCTTATTGTTTACTACCCGTGTCAAATACGTAGCTTCACAATGAACGTGTAAATGAGAGAACATTGATACCTCCTCGTATGCATCAAAGAGAATGTTCAATGGAGGCGTTCAGAAGAAAGAAATTGGGCGTCACATTCCGACCTGCACTCACACGCCCAAAGTGGCAACAGAAGGGGCACGCTCTGGCACCAAAGTGGGAAAGGGCTGGCTCTTGCAGACGCAGCCCTCATACATCTTTGTCCCTTGAGTCACCACACCAACGAAGTGTTCCCTTTCGTACTCGCTACAGGTCTGCTTCTCTTCGTGGTCCCCCCCAAACCCTCTGGTGGGTCCAGCGTCTGGCCCCTCAGCTATGGAAAAAATCCTATTTTTGCACCACATGTTCACATCTTCGTGGTAAATTTTTGGAACTGGATTTTGGGCCCACCGAGAGTTGCAGCTCACTTGTGCGTGGTCTGGGTCACGGAGGCCTCGGTCTCCCCCTCCGCCCCACCCCGGTGGCACCACCTGGCGAACACCCGCCTCAGCTCGCGGCGGAACCCGGGACCCGTCAGGCAGTAGAGGTAGAAGTTGATGCTGTGCATAAGATAGGCGAGGGAGTCGGCAAAACTCTCCAGGTACGCGTAGCGAGCGGCCTGGGCCTCGGTGAGGTCGAGGTAGGGCTTCAGGGCGATGGTCGTCATGCTGGGCGGGAGCAGGAGCAGGAAGGTCACCGAAATACTGAGAAACATGGCCGTAAGCTGGGCGTTGGATTTCCGCGCCCTCTCCTGCTGCTGGCTCATCTGACCTTGACCCTGACCCTGACCTTGGTGATTTTGATTCTGACCTGGGTGATTTTGATCACCCTGACCTTGACCTGAAGGGACCTCTGGAGCCTGACCCACTTTCCTGACCTTCCACAAGGTGCGTATGATGAGCGTATTGAGCACCAGAACCGCGGCCAGAGGGATGTACGCGTAGAGTGTGAACCCGATCCAGGGTCGCACGTAGATCTCGAAGTACGCCACGCTGTCCGACGGGAACCCGCAGTTGTTCACCTCCCACTCCTCCGGGGCCACATCCGGGTTCTCGATAACCTGCCTCGCTCTCGTGAAGAAGAGATGCACGTTTTTGGCGGTGGCCACCAGGGGGAGTATGGCGGCGACGCGGAGGGCGTTGCGCGGCGTGCAGAGCGCCTTGCGCCGCAGCGGGAAGCGGACGGAGATGAAGCGATCGACGGTGACGGCGACGATGAGCCAGACGGCGGCGTCGGAGCTCGTGAAGAGCGTGAACATTACAAACCTGCGGGAGACAGGACGAGGCGGGGGTCACGTGGTCTGTGCTGGAGAGAGGCACGTGTCTGTGGTGAGTGTAGGCTGGGCACGCACAGAGCGTCACAAGACGTGTCACTGACCCTCAAGGACGTACTTTTGAGATTGATCTGCTGTATTTGCTTTGTAAACTACACTTTCACACAAAAAAAAACAAGTGAAAGGTTGCCAGCAAAAGAGAGAGATAGGAAAGATCAAATGAAAAATTAAATGTTTTCTTTGTTTAGTTGAATTTATTTTCTTTGTCCCAGTAGAATATCATTGAGAGTCAAAGGCAATCATAATGACACGTCATTGAGGGTCAATTTTTGTGACGTGACGCTCTTTGTGCGCCCAACCTACCCCGGTACGTGGAAGAGGCAACGGGACGCCCACTCAGGAGGCAGATCAACTTGCCTCCCCAGCACAATGTCTCCAGTGCGCAACACGGGTATCAGCGACACAACATGTTGTCCAAGGAAATACATTTCGTAATCTTGACTGCAAAACCGTCCACAATTTGTTTGGCCCACAAACTCTTGTGGAACACAACTCGCGACGCATTCAGTGTGATCGGTGCCCAGGTCAGGAAAACGTAAAGACGAACGCACCTGCAGAACCAGGGGTGTGGTGTCCAATTGGATGTTGGTTGATCTGATTTCAGTGTTCAGGTCTGCCCAGACTCTGGCTTGCGAAAAAGGTCCACCCACCTGCAGGACCAGAGGCGGAGCGTCCCTTGGTTGACGTTGACGCAGGACGTACCCAGCTGCAGACCAGGCACCTGTTGCACGGGCACAGCGCCGCAGGGCCAAGTACGAGTAATTCAAAAACTGGGTGCGTACACAGCCCACCCACCTGCAGTCCCAGGGGTGCAAATCTTCGAAAGGACGACGCACAACAAGGCAACGCATCGCGTGAATCAGACACGCAAAACGTGCACGCACCTGCAGGACCAGGCGTGCAGCGTCCACAGGTCGACGCCGCTGCTGTAGAATACGATGAACGGAACGACGCCGACGTACAACGCCAGCGTATCCCCGACGGCGATGGCGGCAAAGTAGACGCCAGGGGACGTCTCGCGCATCGACTTCCGGCGCATCACGACGAACGACAGGAAGTTGCCGACGGTGCCGAGAACGAGGATCGGGACGTAGAGCGCGAGACGCAGCGTCGCCGAGCCCGGAAGACCCGTGGCGCCACCCGTGGCGTTCTCCGATGAGGTCACTTCCGGTGTTATAGAGTTGAGGTCCATGGTGAACTCCGCTGTTGACGCAGTCGCAATAATTGTGGTTGTTGCGTCCATTGTTGTTGTTTGTTTTTTTTTTCAGCTCAGAATTTGATAATTTGTTCACATTGTGTTCAGTATGCAACATGCGAGTTCTTCAGAAGTTAATTCAATATTTTACACCTTGTTTTGGTGTCTTTCAGACGTTTACATTCATCGGTGTTTTGAAACAAATCTTGTCCAGCGAATTTTTAAAGACATCTTGTTGGAGTCGAAAACAAGTGATCCGAAGTTTTTCACGTGAAAGGCTGGCGTTGCTCAAAAGTTTTTATTTGTGGAACAAAGCAGTTTCCTTCTCCACTGTGTGAGCGTACACCCGACCACGACACCATGTGACGAAGCTGAATGCAGTGTTCGTCTGCCTAGCCTGCCCCTCCCCCTTTCAGAAACAAACACACTCTGTCACCAATCCTAAATTTGTGCTCCTCCCTTTCTCAGACACAAATGCAGTTTGACCAATTGTGCACAAATAGCGTCCTTGAGTCACAGCTTCCCACAAGTACACTGAACAGAAGATGGCTGGCCTTTCCAGCACGGCGTTGCTTATTGTGTGAAGTCCCTTTAGGGAAGAGCACTTAGTGGTAGTGCCAAGAAAAATTTTCAGTACATATGCCAACTCGGCGAAGGTATCCCGCTTTGTCCCATCCCATCCCATCCCATCCCGTCCCGTACGTCACCCCCCCTGTAGGGGTTAATTCATGGCTATTGGTGCTGGCCTGGGACAATTGGTCCACATGGTCCATCAATGTATACATGCATATATATGGCAT
>JAAUXT010147240.1_pt1 | contig 20728 bp, 29 predicted proteins | sample 7278171 | NCBI WGS metagenome assembly JAAUXT01 (sample SAMN14350112, study PRJNA611818) | marine sediment metagenome | isolation source: surface marine sediment (1.8m) | place: French Polynesia: Moorea | collected 2018-08 | reverse complement strand
TTTCTTGCTATTGTATGTGCCCTTGGAACCCTGTATGCCCTTGGAACACTCATTCTTGCCCTTGGAACGCTTCATCGGCCAATATTTGGTTGCCCGCAACATCTAGTTTGATTTGAGTCTTTCAATTGTATTTTTTCACTGCAGCTGTTTGATGGCTGCGCCCCGAATGACGTGACCCCCCGGACTGAGCAGATAAGCGGCTCTGACGAGGCGCTCCCGGAGCGTTCCTTCTCCACGACGACCGGCTGCTTCACAATCGTCTGGACGTCGGACTATGTGGAACAGAAGCGAGGTTTCAAAGCCGTTTTCCAGAACAAAGCACTGCTGACACAAGGTGAGTGCGCGTGTGTGTGCGTGTCTCTCTCTTTCTCGTTTCCACACACACACACACACACACACTCTCTCTCTCTCTCTCTCTCTCTCTCTCTCTCTCTCTCTCTGTCAAGTGGACCACACAAGACAGAGTGTCAAAGTCACCAAGCTCAGTGGGTCAGATTCCGAATGTTTCTTTTTCTGTTTCAGGAGACGATTTTGTGCTGGCAGCGGAGTTCAGTGGCACGCGAGCTTACAGCCTTGGAACTGTGATGTTGCGAACTCCTGTGGTCAACCTGACTTTGAACCATTGCTTGACCTTTGCCTACTTCGTCAGATCCAGTTTGACAGTGATTCGGCAAGAAACGCACGAACAGGTAGAAACGTTGAACTCATTCAGCGTTCAGACAGCTTTTTTTTCGCTGATTTTGTCCGTTTGGACGCAGTCCCACTGCCACGCAGATTTTTGCAGTGACGTCACTGGGCCAGACAACGTTGCTGCTGCAGGGCACTTTTTGCCTTCCGAAAATGTTGAAACATTCAGGTTACTCAAAAGACTTTGAGAGCAAAGAAATGCTGCGACAGAAAAAAAAAAATCTTGTCACAGAGATGTCTCGAGAGGTCAGCGCGTCTTCAAAACGTTGATGTTCTTGTTGTCTTTCCACAGACCAACTGGGAACGTCTGTTCGACGTGCGGTTTCTGACTGGACCTCAGTGGCAGAGCGCAGCGCTCGACGTCAAGCCAGGAGAGTTCAGTCTGTTCTTCGAAGTTTCGTATCTGGACGACACAGCTCAGAGGTGGGAGACGAACGCAGCTGTGCGATATTCTGCTGCGATAGACGATGTCGAGTTGAGCCCTGGAGAATGCAAAGGTGAGTGAGGAGTTAACATCACGACCAATTTGTGTGATCTCAGTGCGTCGCGTTGGGTTCATTCTGAAACGTCTTGGCAAGTAGTCGTGAAGACTTCGAAGTAATTGTTGGATTTGTGCTGTCAAAATTTGATTCACATCTTGACTTGGTTTTGTTTTTCAGACGTGATTCCAACCCTGTCCGACACCACTCTCGCGTGCGAGTTTTCGGACGCGCACATGTGCGGCTACACCATTTCCACCGCGGGGAGGGTGACGGCGAGCAGAGCGCTGTATCACGTGGAACAAGATGATACACGTAAGAGCGAGAAACGAATAGGCCTGAAAAAAAGCGCGTCGTTGGAGTTGAGCGAACTCCACAGCGCGCGCGCACTTGAACACCACACAAGTTCTCGTCGTGAAGTGTCTGAAGATTATCAAGTCGGGATTTGCTTGCGGGGCTCTGAACAGCTGTATTCCGTGTTTGCACCAACGCGCGCTTTGAGCGACCCGTGTGGTGGGTGCACCGGCAAGTGCTGAGGCAGTAGCGGTCACCTCGCAAGGGTGGGGCAGTGATCACTGCTGAGAATTTCTTGGTCGTGGTTACCCCTGGTCACTGCAAAGAAAACTGTGGTTGTGACCATCCCCCTCCTGTAGCTATGCATTCATGATCAGGGGTGACCCTCGACGGGTTCTCTCAGTGGCGATTGCGCTCTTAGCGACGCGCCTGTGTTCAGAGCTCTGCTTTCTTGTTCAGAAGCGGCGCTCCAGGCCCAGGCCCTGGTGATCCGAGGCCCGACGCTGACCACGCTGACGTCACCGCGCGTGCGCGTCTCTGACGCCCAGTGCCTCACGGTGATTGGGTACTTCCGCAAACCGGCCGGCAGGGTCGTGGAGTTCGACATCACAATGCGTGTCAGCGACGATACAGCCGTCACTGATCTCAGCGCAACCACAGTGATACAGGGAGCAAACCACTTCACAAGTCAGGCGGATCTTCCTTCGGGATCGTACCGCGTTCTCATTGAAATCAACTCGGTCCTCCCCTACATCTTCGTGCGCAAACTGATGATGGATGCTGGTGGATGTAACACAACAGGTTTGGTGTTGTTCCACACATGACCGACCTGAATTGATTGGAGTAGTCTTCTCGTACATTTCTCTCACGCACCTCTTTCTCCGTTGTTCCAGCCCCCGTGCCCGGCCCATTGGGGACAATCATCGAAACTGCGGCCCTCACAGTGCAAGAGATCGAGGGAGGGGAAGAGGAGGACGATTATGATTATGAGACTGATGACGAGTATGACGGCGGCCAAGGCTCCAATTATTATGACAACAACGATGATTATGACAACCAAAACCAACATGACGCCAATAATGATGACGGGTCTGGCTCTGACGATGGTTCTGGTTCGGATTATGGTTCTGATGGCGGTTCTGGTTCTGACTCGAACACTGGTTATGACTATGAATCTCGGCGTCGACGGCGCCGAAGTGCAGTTCCTCTTCTCGATGACAACATGGAACTGTCAGAATCGGATGTTTTGCTGGCTCCGGAGGTGCAAACGGAGGAGAGAGTGAAGCGCCAGGCCAGCTCCAGGTCGTTGGAATACTACAGCGATGACGACTATGATGACGACGCCTACGACGACGCCTACTTTGACTATGACCTGGACTTTTTCGACAATATCTTCACAAATAACTTCACAAGTGAGAAAACGCTTGATATCTGACACAAAGGTCTATGTGCGAGGAGTGATCATCTGCCGTCCATGGCAAATCTTTTTCAGTTTCTGTGCTCTTCAACCCCCCCTCCCCCGCCCAAACGAAAATGTTGACCAGAGAAGGTGCAGAACTGGGAAAGTTCGACTTGACTTCCTTTGAATGTTGAAATGTAGTTCGCACACAACTGTTCCTTCGGACGCACATACGGAAGACAGTGCTGGCTTCTCCGCAAAAACAAAAAATGTCTGAAGCGTACATTTCAAAGTTACTTCGCATTGGTCCTCTGCTTCCTAGTTTGGTTCCTGATGGCACTCCATTGCGTGAAGTGTAAACTGTTGGCTGATGTGGTTTCAGTATTCGACTTGGACATCTACGACGACACGGAGAACCTGGAGGATGTCGAGTATGTCGTTGAAGGTGAATCCAGTTGGTCTTCATTCGACGCTTGCCTGTGTCGTCACTTGACTGGACTGAATTGTGAATGTTGCCCTGTCTTCTTTCAGTGCCCTCAGATCTTGTGGCATTTTACACGCAGAGTGGACATCAGAGAGACGACTTTGTTTACGAGTGAGAAATATCCTTCTCGTACAAGAAACCATCACAGATCAAAATGCAGAAATCCGTACATGTAACATGTTCGTTTCAGCACATTGACTGTGGTTCTGTCGTTTTCTTTAGATGCAAATGGCAAGGCTCAGCCTGCGAACAGACGTCTTTCCACAGCGTCATCACGGACTTCGGTCACTGCGTCACCTTCAACGTCTCGTCCAAGGAGACGAACAAAACGGGCGCTGGGTTCGGCCTCAGCCTCACGCTCAACATCGAGCAGTACGAGTACATCCAGGGCCCCACGACAGACGCCGGCATCAAGGTGAAATAAAACCACCGCTGACATCGGCACCTGCAGTCGTGAAGTCTTGGTGTCTGCAGTGCAAAGTTTCTGCTTTACTCTGTCGTTCCATCTTTTCCTGTCAGGTGTTTCTGCACGACAGCGATGATATCCCCACGGTGCGAGATCTCGGCTTCGTCGTGTCTCCAGGAGTCCACGGACTTGTGGCTGCGAAGTACAGCAACGTGAGCCACCCTCTCTGCTTCTTGTGCAAGGCCCATCCTGCCTCTATCCTCTCAGCCAATGTTCAGTCCTGTGCTGACACAAACTTCTCCATGGATCTGGTCCCAGCAGTTCTCGCAGGGAAAGTGTACCTTGCTTTTTCAGGCGTCAAGTTTGGGTCCGCCCTGGGGAAAATGCGGTGAACTAACTTTACCGTACTACCCGAAGGCCACGTACTCGTACTCGATGTGTACCCGACAGTGTGATACTTACTTCGTGGAGAAGCGATGCGGCTGCAAAGACGCTTACATGCCAGGTACGTTGGAGAGTCGATCGCTGGACTTCACAATCTTGATCACTGGTCATCAAATTGCGATTTTGAAAAGCAACTGCGACACAAGTGGCAAAAATCTACCGTTGTTGTTGAACATCACTTGTGACGTGTTTGGTCCTTTTTTTCAGGTGATAAGGCAGTGTGCGATGTAAGCAAGTATCTCGACTGTGTTCTTCCAATAACATGTGAGTGACTCAGTGCGTGGTTGTTCGGTGTGATTCAGTCAAGTTCACAGAAAAGACCCGTGCACAGGCGTGAGGCACCCTCATTTTGTTGACTGTTTCTTTCTGACAGACTTGACAGGATTTCAAGATGACTGCACCTGTCCCGATGCGTGTATCGTCCACTCCTACTCGTCCGACCTGTCCTACGCAGCTCTTTCTTCCCAGAGCGTCGAGAACCTCTTGACTGGTGAGGCTTGCCTCAAATAATTTGTCTGTTTTATTTGCTCGCGCTGAAGTTTGCGCGTGAGGAGAAAATGACTGCAGGTGCCCCGTGGGTCCTCCATGAACAAAACGGTGGAATGTCTGACATCGGAAAATTGTTTCAGGCGGGGGGAGGGGGCGTAGTGATACATTTTGTTTGGAACTGGTTGTGTCAAAAAGTGTGTTTTTCTCTTCTTCGTTGACATGAAAAACTCTTTCCATTGATGCAGCCTCGTTTTCTTCGCAGGGAACCTCACGATAATGGCGGAGAAGTACAAGCGAGCCCTCGAAACTCAGCACCGAGTTGACATTCCAAAGTTAACGCAACTCATCCTGGACTCTGAAAGCATCATTTCCGTTCTGCAAAGCTTTGAACATGAAGCGAAAAGCAGAGGAAAACTCAAGTTCAAGAGAATCGACGAAGCAGTAAAGAAATACAAAGAGGTCGCAAAGCAGGACATGAGGAACGTCATCGACCTTTCCGATGCCGTCGACGCAGCATACACAACGACAAGCCGAGCCAATGATCAAATCAAACTGAAGATCCTGAACTCTCTGAACGAAGACTTGGATTACTTGCTGACGCTGATCGAAGTGGACAGTGACGTGAATCTGACTTCATCAACCTTATTCATACTCGACCGAATCGTTGTTCACGAAGACATGTACCGCAGAGCAAGGCGTATTCCGAATAAACCCGCAGATGACGCTCGCCACCTGCCGACCAACCCGTACCCTGAGTTGGACAACAAAGACGACCCGTCGTGTGAGGACGTCATCGAGGACCAATCCACGTTCGACGCACTGCGTGCCAACCTGAAGGAAATTCTGCAGCTCACACAAAATTATGACGATTTGAACGACGGCAGCGGCAGTGGGAACGACGGCACACACAACAGCAACTCAACACCAAACGCCACCGCACTTGCACAAGTATCCCAAATTGTGAAGACAACGATTCAGTGCACACAGCACGTCGCGCTACGTTTGGATAACCTGCAGGTCAATTTGGAAACGTTGCGCAAGGGCCTGGACGCGGCGGATCCCAGCTTCTCAGAGACCGTGGTGTTTGACTTCGAGAAAGAACTCGAGCCCATCACGGCCTTGAGAAAGCAGTTTGAAGGTAAACACCCACAATCCGGAACACTCTTGAAGATACGCGTGTGGAGTCAGTGCGGGAGGTGTGAGTGAACAAAGAAAAGCAAAGAAAATTCTGCCACCCAGATTTGCATAACAATGCAAGTCGTGTTATCGGAACAAGTGTCTTACCTTCATTCAAGACTGACCAGAAACAGTTTTCGTGGACACAGTTTCACGTGGTGTGGCACAGAGAGGTGTGGTGCGATTGTCAGATCATGTTGGTCAACACAGGAATAGAACATGTATCTCTGTTGTCATGGTGACCACAACTCACTGAGATCAACGTTCCGGTGTGACAACGCTACCAAAAGAGGACATTCTACTAGTTTGAGGATATTGTCTTGTTTTCAGGCTGGATCGACACTTACACCGCAACCGGAATGACGAAGCTCAGCCTGTCGGAGAAGATCTCGAGCAGTTTGCTGGACGACGCGTCGGAGAAGCTTCAGCGCATCCGGTTCCGGTTGGAGTCGCAGGCCGTGGCGCCGCTCAAGGTCTTCATGGAGCAGACCAGGACAGAAACCAAGGTCTGTGAACCCAGTAATCAGTTCACCGGATCTCCACGCGTTTGTTTTCTGGCACTTGATATGTTGTTGAAATTGCATCCAAATTGTCAAATTTTGTTGCTGTGTCCACGCGCTTCTTGCTGGCTCAATTTATGATGGCCGTGTTACTGGCTCGGCGCGTGTCTGCACTGCAAAGTGTTCTTGTTTGTAGTCGTGGTACGAGTTTGCGTTGAGAGGCCTGAACGAGTTGGAAGGAATCTACGGGCACAAGGCGATGGAGACGGAGGCGCGGAAGATGCGGCTGTGGAGGAAACCCGCGGTGCACCTGGAGAGCCCCGCCGTCCTGCACGACTCGTTCGATGAAGACGAGACGTGGCGGGTGTGGCCCAGGACCTGGGATCTGAAGACGTTCGTCCAGAAGCACTGGTCGCGAACGGTGGACTCGATAGCCGCGAATTATTTTCAGGTTTGGGTTGTTGACTGGGTTGACCAGTGCGTGTGTAAGGGTTGGTGGGTGTGGGGGTTGGTGGGTGTGGAGGGATTTCTGAGCGTGTCAGAGTTGGTTGGTTTGCACGTGCAGGTGGGTGTGGGATGGTGTGTGTGTGTGTGTAGGTGTTGGTGAGTGGGTGGGTGTGGGAAGGTTTGTAGGGGTGTGGTTTGGGGCTGAATTTTCCGTCCGTGTGTGAGACTCGACATCGAAATTGTCCGGACCAATCACCATTCGGAGGCCCGTGCTTTCCCCTCTGCGCGTGAAACGACTTTTTTCTTCCCATTCCAACACGATTTGAGAAAGAAATTTCTGCAAAGGACGACGTGAATTCAGACCAAGCCTCTTCTTCTTGGTCGAGTGTTCACAGCACTGTTCGGTTGGTGGTTCTGGGTCGACACAGCAGACTCTTTTTGTTCAGTTGAGCTCTTCGCTTTCCGTTTCAGGTTCTTCTTCAAGAAACTCAGGAACTTCAAAATGGCCTCCGCCTCGCTGAGCTGACTGTTGTCAACCAAATGAAAGAGCTGTACAACCATCTGCAGGACTACGCCACGGAAGCGCAGCTCCAGAAACAATTCGTCAAGTGAGAGTCTCCGTCTGTGTGATGGCTGAGTGTCGGTGAGATGCGGAGGAGAGACTGACGTTTCGAAAGACCCCGCCCTCACTGGAAGATCTTGTTTCATGAAAAAAAAACAGGGGGCATTGGATGTGTCCTCCAGTCTCCCAGCGTGATGCCAACATACCTCCAGGAAAGATCATGCTTTGTGTTTTCTTGTTTCCCAGAATTGATCAGCGTTCTTGTCTTGCAGAGATAATTTTGTGCGCATGGATGTGTACTTCGCTGCGCTGAAGTTCGAAGCTGTTGTCCAAACTCCAGACTACGACCTACCTGCCTTCCTCAGTGGGTCTTTTTTTCTTTTGTGTTCTGTTTTGCTGCTACGTGTTGTTCAAGGTTGACCAACATTGGAACCTCTTGTGAGTTGAAAGAATCAGACGTCTTGGCTCGAAGAACTGACAATGTTCAGTCTATGCACACGTGCATTTCATGCCTCGATCCCATTCACCCAACACAACATACAGCTGAGACTTCTTCGAAAACATACCGGTAAAATTTTTGCAGGTGAGGTGGGAGGATACATGGGGCTGCTGATCGGTGCGAGCTGCCTGACCATCCTCGAATTCTTCGATCTCATCGTCTACAATCTGGTTCTCAAGTGCATGGAGCGAAACAAGCGAGGCAGATCGGTAACACCTGTTCAGCAAGTGGAAAAAGGTCACGTCCAGCCAGCGGCGAGTGCTCCGGTGTTTCCAGAGAAGGACACCTCTGGACTTCCCCCAGTCGAAACTAACGATGGACCCTACTACATGAAGCGGTCACCGCCTCCCAAATACTGAAGCAACAGCAGATTCTGGCCCTTTGCTGCACGACACACAGCCTGTGATAAACCCTCGACCACACACCTGCCGCTGTGAGTTCATCTGAAAAATAACGTCAGACGTTCGCAACTGGTACTGGTGTCAGCACTGAAATCTCGTTCGTCGAAGATCATCATCGGGATCTTTTGTCCCAACAAATGTTCGCTCATGGAATCTCAAACCAACTGTGATCGGAAGGCAAACGGGTGTGGCCTCGCCGAGAGCCAGCACGAAGCTGGAGAACAGCGGATGAAACAGGCAAGAATTGGAATATTTTGGAAACGACAGATTGACTTCAGCAGGAACAATTTGGAATGCTGCGCGTCAACAAAACAAATGGAAAACTCCTGCATGGCTCTTTGAAGGACTCGTATTTTGTAAAGTTGATAACATTTTTCTCGCACTGTGAACTTCTTGGAAGTGACGCTGCAAAACAAGATCTTTTTGTTGAAAGATATTTTTTCAAGATTGCATAAAAGGAAGGATGTTGGCTGGTGCAAAAAGGTGTTGACTGGTATTCCTGTTGTCGTGTCAAAAGCTCAGCAGGGGATACGTTTCATGCAGCGATGAGCGCTTTGCGTTTTAATTAATTTATCACCGGTGCACGGGTCAGTGATTTGTTCGCATTAGTGCGTATTCTGAGACTGCCAGAGGGTGACGACCTCACATATTTCATCTGTCTATTGTGAGGAGAAAGATCCTGTGAAATAAACTTTTTCAGAATTGAATCAACCTCAGGTTTCCTTGAGGAAGGTCACAAGCCAATTCAGGGACAGTGGGCGTGGTAACCAGGGATCCGTTGCCATGGGAGGTCACCCTGGTAACTTGCTGACCCTCAACCCCTCCGGCCCCACCGATACGTCTTTTGAAGCTGGTCGTGTCACGTGTGTCTCCAAGATCACCGCAAAGACCAGGACTCAAGTCGCACAGTGCCCCGTTGATGTTTTGAAAAGTCGTATCAAGCTTCAGTTGAGTTCACTTTGGTGACGGTTCGCGTCGGATCGAGTGACCCTCGGGGCCTCGTCGGCATCATGTCCGCCCAGAACAAGTCGATCATGTCGCAGTTCACGGATGAACTCAACTCGAGGCTGCACGGCGTCAAGAGGTATCGTACTGCAGGCGAACGCGCGCTCAGCGTGCATGCATGACAATGAACTGCTGTTGAATTGGTGTTTCTTTTTGTGCGGAGCTATCACCATTTATCAAAAACTCACTCGCGTGCGTGCGTGCGTGCGTGCGAGCGTGCGTGCGTGCGTGCGTGCGTGCGTGCGTGCGTGCGTGCGTGCGAGCGTGCGTGCGTGCGTGCGTGCGTGTGTGCATGGCGAAATTCAGAACGAGGCGTTGGTCATTGTGCTCTTGTTGACGCAGCTTTGTTCAAAGCTCTGCTCTATTTTTGGTGACCTGATGAGACACTGGGACAAAACGCGCACATTTTACTCAGAATTGATTGAAAAGTTTATTTGCAACAAGTCTGCAGGCTTCGGTGTCAGCAAGCGTTCACTTCAGGTCATTCGCTGGTCAGGAGTAAACACGTACGCGCGTAACAACCCAGTCAGACAATCTTGTTTTGTATCTCTACGAATGCGTGGCACGAACACACGCGCACGCAAAAAAAAAGCAAAAAGATGAAGTTGCGGCAGAAGCTCCAAATCATTCATTTCATAATTTTCCGACACTTTTCATTGTGTGCATGTGTACGATATCGAGCAGGCGCACACGTTTTGCGTAACGACGCATGTTGTGCACGTGTATACCACCAACCTGTGCTTTTGGAACGGATATACACTGATCAAAAAAGTCGATTGTCAAACGTACTTCGAACAGGATATTGTGCATGCAGTGTCAAAAGTCACTGTAAAAAGAGGCTTCAGGGTTTTATGAAACACACTTGGCCCACAAACGTTTATGGTTCGCGCGAAGACGATGCACAAATTTGACGCGAGCACACAAACTGCGGCATGGCTGAGTGTAGGTAGGTTTGAATGTCATTTCATGCGTACAAGTCAATCAATTATCAGTGGGCGTTGAGGGAAATTTGAGCAAGGTGTGAATTCTCTGTGTTGGTGTGGAGATGGAGTTTGCAGACGAGTTTGGTTTCATGTTGTGCCAAGGGAGTCCACACCAAATGTGACACCTCATGCATGAGATGCACAGCGCACGGAGCAAAGGTTGCCCAGGGGTTTTTAAAGTGTCACTCCATCCAGGTCTGGTACATCACAGTTCAACTTCCCATTGTGGGCAAAATGTACAGCATTTGCAAAATGTAGGATCGAAAGATCGCAGTCCAGAAGTTTGTGCGCGTGTGTGTGCGTGTGTGTGCAGTAGGAGAGCTTTTGGACATAAAAACGTGGAGAATGAGCAGCTGTCAACTGGTCGCGTCTGTCAGGTGAATGCATTTCCACACAAATTTGAGCAAGTCCTGTGCGTCGGAACATGTAACAAGAAGCAGTGCTCAAGGCAACAGTGCGAAGTCCCTTGCGCCGGTAATGTTATTGATTCTTCCTTGTCCTCCTTGTCTTCTCCGCAGGGGGGAGGTCTGGTAGGGGGAGGGGGTTGGGGGAGGGGTTGAAGGAGGGGGCAGGGGACATTTCATCCACCTTGCCGTATACTGCACTACCACATGGTGCTTCGCCCTGAAGGGACTTCGCACAATAAAGAGATTCAGCGAGTTTAGGGTGTGCTCACGCCCGCCAAGGTACTCAGTGTCTTTCTTGTAATTGGGATTTCTGCGAGCTATGTGTGTCAATCAATTTTGTTCTGACGTCTTTCTTTCAGCGCGCCCAACTTGTCCCGAACCAAGAACGATGTGGACAACAAGGACCTCCTGTTCGACCTTCTGGCCGAGAAGGACGGAAAACTCACGATGACAAACTTTTGGGCTGTAAGTCTCTTTGCTGCGTGACATGCCACATGCAGAACACTTGTCAAGACTTGCAGCTATTTTTTCCTGAAGAGAACAATTCGCATCTCCAGATCAAATGGTGAAATGCTGCAGCTCTAGTCTGAAATCTGTTGGGCTCAAGTGCGTGGTGTCGTTGTGCTCAGAGATGAGCCCATCAAGAAGACCAAAATGAACGGCCCCTTCCCTGACTCACGCATGTACGCACGTGTTACGTGGACGCAAATCTGCAACCATGTATGGCTGCTGCCGTGGTGCTCGTGACAGTCCGCCGAGAAACAGCACAAGACCATGCAGGAGAGACTCAGAAGAGACGAACGCCGGTTGTTAAATGATAAATGTTGGTTGACCTTTTCAGGGTGTCCGCAGCACGGGTATATTGGAGACAGACTTCCGACTGAAGGAGTGCAGACTTGCGTTCGAGACGAGGCGAGCCAAGGCGGGACTCGCCGACGAGCCCGACGAGATGTTCAGAGTCGACAAGGAAACATTCAAAGAGTGCGCGGTTTTCTTCAAACCATGCAGAAGCAGACCCGGGATCTGGTTCAAGGGGGCGCGACCCCATCGGAGCCCAACTCCCAACTTCTGAAAACGAAACAATCACATATGCACTTCTATTTTGAGGAGGGGGCGAAAATTTCCCGAGGGATCAACGGGTGGGACCTGTCCCCCTGATTCTGTGTTTTTGTTTTCAATGGTGCAGTTTACGCCAACGCCGTGCATGTCATTTCTTCCTTTTGCAGGTGCATTGCAAAGAACGCGACGTTCATCATGAAGATTTTCAAAAACGACATGGTCATCCCTGAATTTGAAGATTTTGTTGGAATGATACATGTTATTTTCTCCAAGTGTGAAAAAAATGACAAAGGAAAGGTGAGTGTTTGGTCTCAAAAAAAAGAAGTGGAAAAGAGGAAAACAACAACAATGACGGCACCGAGAAGTAGCAACAATCTTCTCCTCTTTATCCTCTCAAATTTCCCTGTTTTTCTCGATTCATTTTGAGCCCGCTGATCACATTCCGCAACTGGCCAGGATGAACAAGAAGTTTTGGGGCGTCGGGATTTGCACCGTGGACGGCCAAAGGTGAGCAGAACAACGGGGAGCAGGTGTAAGGCCAGGGTCTGGGACCCCATCCTGGGACCTTCGCTTTCACGAATCGTCGCCGCACTGACAAGCAAAAAAACTTTCCGGAAGATCAGGGTCCCTCTCCGTGGAAACTTGAAACTTGCTTGGAAGACTTGATTCCTCCCTGGCCGTCTCAGTGGTTCAAGTGTTTCGTCGCGATTTCTTTGCACTTTCAAGAGTCTGATGATTCAGACCGATTTCCTTCATGATGTTGCCGCGGCTCGCAGGAAGTCGTTCGGGAACGCGGACGTCCCGTTCTGCATGCAGTCGTGCGTGAAGCCGCTCAACTACGCGCTCGCCGTGACGGAGCTGGGGACGCGACGGGTCCACGAGTTCGTCGGGCGCGAGCCGTCAGGCGTCAGCTTCGATGAGATCGCTCTCGACCCGTCAAGTGAGAGATATGTAATAATTTCGACTGAGAGGAAACAGAAAATAACAGGACCACAGGAATAACTGTTCCGGTAACTCTGCGATCACAAAGCCAGTTGTGTGTGCTCACATCATGGTGGAAATGGGTTTTCACCTCACAAAAGGGTTCCTGTGAAATCACACAACTCTTTTCCTGACCAAAGGTCTCAAAAAATTCATTGTGTGATTTCACAGGAACCACTTTTGTACAGTGTGAGAACCCTGTCTTCCTACCCCCTTTGTGCATGCTTGTCGCATTTCGTTTTGAATCATGAAGAAGGATTCTCCTGGATTCTCCTGGGGTCTTAGAGGAATCTGGGACCTGGTCAAGGAAAACTCGGGCCCCACCCCTGGATCTACTTCTGTGTTACTCGCATGCACTGACGAAGTTTTCCCTGATTTCAGGCAAACCTCACAACCCGATGATCAACTCCGGAGCCATAATGACGAGTTCCCTGATCAAGGCGCACGACAACACCGCCGACAGATTCGACTATGTAACTTCCGGTCCTTGACTGCTACGATTTTCATCTTTTGGAACGCTGCACTGTTTTTTTGTTTTCGCAAACCAATGTGTTGCTCAACTTTGTCTTCACAGGTTTTTCAACAATACAAGCAAATGAGTGGAGGTGGATATGTCGGCTTCAGCAACACAACGTGAGTAAATTTCTTTTTTCGTGGAGGGAGGTGGAGGGGGAATCTGTTTGATGCACACTTGCCATCTTCTCGCTGTCTGCATCTGCCCGGCCTTTAGCTGTTGGTCCACGGTCTTGTTGCAGGTATCTGGCTGAGAGGGATTCGGCGGACAGGAATTACGCGTTGGCTTATTACATGAGGGAGAAGAAGGTCTGACACCAGAGGCCCTACCTGTCGTTCAACTTCTATTTTCCCAGCCAGTCATTGAGAGAATTAATGCCTCAAACTCGAAGAATCTCTTTCCTTCAGTGCTTTCCTGAGAATGCCGACATCAAGAAGATTCTGCAGTTTTACCTGCAGGTACAAATGGGTTGTTTTCACAAAAAATGTGAAAACCCACCTGTGTCTCTCGTGCTTGCCTTTCCTGGTGGCCTCACATGTAGATGACCCGCCTGCAATTGTTTCTGCAGTGTTGTTCTGTGGAGTCCACGGCGAAGGCGGCGTCGGTGATCGCAGCGACCTTGGCGAACGGCGGGGTGTGTCCCACCACGGGGCACAAGCTGCTGTCGGGAGAAGCCGTCCGGAACACGCTGTCCCTCATGCACTCCTGCGGCATGTACGACTACTCCGGACAATTCGCGTTCAAGGTACTGCGTGCGTCGTTTGAAATTCAAGTGTCCTGCAATTTTCCACGTTCACCGAAAAAATGAACTTTTTGCCACGACACTGGGGAAGGACTGCGTCTCGAACTGCCACGGTATACGAACTGACCTGAAGCAGGGTGCGTCTTTTGTTTTGGGTGTGACTTTTACACGGGAGAAAACAGCAATCCCTGCAACGCAGATATTGAGTGTCAGTGCCATGGAACAAAGCACAAGCTGCCTGGATTTTTGTTTTGTCTTACGCCACGCACACATTGTCCCGTGTTTTCTTTTTGCCCGCGGATAAAAAATGGTTACTTTTCAAGTTGTAGCGTGCGTGTGCGTTGGAGGTTGGGCTGCCGGCCAAATCGGGTTCGGGCGGCGCGATTCTGGTCGTGGTTCCGAGTGTCATGGGCATCTGCACGTTCAGCCCGGGGCTCGACAACATGAACAACAGCGTCCGCGGCGTCCAGTTCTGTCAGGTACGAAGCCAACGCCCCCTGGCTGCAGTGAAGTTCTTGACGAAGCGAATTTTTTTGTGTGAGAACTTCAGCGGATGCAGGATCAGGCCACGGGAGGCGACCTGGGTTGCGGCCAGGGACCGAACCTGGAAAGTCAAAATTAGGGGTCATGTGTACTCTCACATCCGCGAGAGGAGACATATGTTCAGAGATACAGTTCCACATGCATTCCACTCTGATGTTGACCCAGGCATATGATGGCCTCATCACACGCAAGGACTGAGATAGATGCACGCGTTTCACTTCTTCAGGAGCTGGTGTCCATCTTCAACTTTCACAACTACGACAGTCTGCAGCACACGGTGCGCCACATCGACCCGCGGCGTCGAGCCGAGGAGCCGCACGCTGACGCCGTCGTCAACCTGCTGTTCGGCGCCGCCAACGGTGACGTCACCGCCATCAGGAGGTGAGGGCGCCACCTGTCTCGTGTCGTTGTGTTTCATCGTCAAGACTGAACAAGTCCAAAATGCAGCGGAGGGACACCGAACTGGTCAACGGACCTGCCAACTAGGAAGAGTGTCGTTTGTGACCCCGGTGAGGTGTTTGCCCTCCCCCAATTTCAGGTCAAGGTCTTCAGACACTGGTTCTGGTTGACTCTGGTACCAGGAGCGGATTCCGGAAACCCTGAGGAATCGGTCTTCTGACCAAGAAATGGACTCTCCTGACCAGGACCTGGCTATGAACGGGACCTCCTGGGCTCTCTGACCTGAACCTGACAAGGATTTGGGTCCCTGACCAGAACTTTGGGTCTCTGACCAGAACTTAGGCCCCCTGATCAGGACCTGGGCCTCTGACCAGGACCTGGGCCCCTGACCAGAATCAGGTGTTATGTATGGGTGTTCAGGCCAGCATTGTTCCATTTGTGTTCAGCTGGCTGAACTGTTGCACAGCATTCATCAGGAGAGGGGAGCTGATCCCTCCCATCCCCATAGACTGAGTTGCAAAAGCTAGTCACACACATGTGGTCTAGGCAGGTATTAATTATCACTTACTTGAGCTTTGGAGAAGTGAAGCCCAGAGTGAGGGGTGCATACAGTTTATATACACTTGAAGCTGGGCTGAAGGCACAGCTTCAGAGGAGAGCAGGAAAGAATCATGTGTGATCGAACTGACAATTGAGGGTTCGATTGGAGGTGTTTCGATTACACAACACAGGGCCCGCGATCCCTGGAAAAGTTCAGGGTCTTCCTGCCAGAACCAGATCCTGAAGCCACCCTGCCGCCGTGGGTGTTGTTCCTTTCTGCATGTGGCCCTCACGCAGGTTCGCGGCGCTGGGGATCGACATGAGCTCGGCAGACTACGACGGGCGGACGGCGCTGCATCTCGCCTGCGCCGAGGGGCATCTGAGCGTCGTGCGGCTCCTGCTCGAGCGAGGCGTCTCCCACAAGGTCAAGGACAGGTTCGTACACGTGGAAATTCCCGAAGTGTGTGTGTGTGTGTGTGTGTGTGTGTGTGTGTAGGTGTGTAGGTGTGTGTAAGTGTAGGTGTATGTGTACACGTGTGTGTGTGTGTGTGTGTCTGTCTGTCTGTCTGTCTGTCTGTCTGTCTGTCTGTACGTTGTCAAAACATAACTTCGTCAAAAAACACGAAGCAAAACAGATCGCCAAAAGAACCCAGAGGAAGTCTTCTGTATAAGCTGCTGTTCCTGGTCAATGCCTTTGAACAGACAACACAGTTTCGCGCGCTGTTCTCTCCCTGCGTCTGTCCTGCATGGAGGATGTTTCGCACAACCCTTTCGAGAGACTGGCATCACATTGGACGCCTGTTGTCTTCCAGATGGGGCTTCACACCCTGCGACGACGCCTTGAAGTTCGGCCACAAAGATGTCGTGGAGTACATTGAAGAGTATGAAGAAAAACTTCGTCTTGGTTTGAAAATAATTCCAGATAAAGACGACCTGCTGAGTTCGGGCATGATGTCCCCACGCTGAGAAAAGGACGTCTGGCAAAAAATTGTTTTGAACACGATTGTCGTTTCAAAGGCGCGTTGACATTCAAAGAGAATTCAGTGTGTCAGACAAAATTTGTTTCTCAAAGAACCGTGCTCAGCTTTGGTGCTTCAAGTGACAGGAACCAGAAGAGTTGCTGCGAGAGCCACATGAATACATGATTCACACACACACACACACACACGCACACACACACACACACACACACACACACACACACACACACACACTGTCATATATTTCACAAATTGAGAAATCCACCCTGTGTGAGTGAGCGTTTTGACTTGTGCTCATGACAAAAGAAAACACACAACTGATTGGATGTGCACAGGTCGTTCTGAACGTTATTTGCCACATTACGACTCTTGTCCAAATATCTCGTGCCCACACAGGTGAAGAATAACCTGCTTGCATGTCATGCACGAGAGCTTTCTCTGTGGTGCGCTTGCAATAAATGGTTGAGAACACCGTACGTTGACCGGAACATAAATTTTTCTGCGAAAGAATCCGTCAGAGTTTGTTGTCGCGATCATTCCGTATTTCAACAGCTTATCACAGAAGGAACCTTGTGCGGTTCCAGGATTTCGCCAAGAGGCGAGGCGACCGCTTTGCACCTGTGGCCCAAGAGTGTGAATCTGACTCAATTTTTCCGGGGGACGGCCACTTTGAGGCTTCTGATCCGCTTCGACACAGCGATCTTCGCCTCCAACACCTCGAGTCCCTCGCTCTGTGCACGAATCTTCTCGTGCACCTCTCCAAGTCGACTTCGACGAAGACTGATCTGAAACAGAAAACAATGCCAGCTTTTTCTGCAGTACCCACGCCAGAACACTTCGACAAATCCAAAACTGCTCCCAGAGGAACCAGATCCGTTGCCACAAGTTTTTCACAAGTCCAAAGCAATTGAAAAAAGAAAGTACATTTCACAGTTTCATTTTCCTTTTCATTTAGACTGGCTTCGATTGCTCACAGAAAAAGATTCCTTTTTGTTGAGAACCACAGCCAAAGATCACTGTGAAGAGTTTGCACCTCTCTGGGCAATCACTTCGTCTGTTTTGGTGCAGGCGAACGACAAAATGGTCTTTTGCCTTACCAGCCTACCGTGAAAAATGGAATTGACTGAGATTTATTGACAAACAACACCAACCTGACTTGACTGCGCCTGGATCTCTTTCTCGAGCTCTTCAATGTTGCGGCTGAGTTCCACGGAAATTTTCTCTGTTTTGCTCACTTCGCACTCCTGTTGCTCCAACACAGTTACGGTCTGGGCAACCTCCACTTTCAGTTTGTCCACTCTCGCACACAACGTTTCAAAGTACTTGGGAGAATTACTTTTTCTACCAGTGATTTTCTTTTCAGTTGATTCGAGCTCTTCCAAAGTTTTGTCACGCTCGGTTTTTGTTTCTGCGAGATTCTGTCGAAATCGACCCAGAGTGTTGTCTCTCTTCAGTTTTTGTCTTTTCACTTCTTCTTGCTTTTGAGTGACTTTGTTTCGTTGATTTTCTTGTCTGATAAGACACAGCTCCATTTCATTCCTTTTTCTCTGTAATTTTTTGATAGTTTCCGTGGACTTGGCTCTTTCTGCGTTGACTGCGATGGTTTCGTCCCACAGTTTCTTCGGGTAGGTCTTGTCGTCGTGCGCCCACTTCTTCATCTCTTCTGAGATCCCATCGATCGAAGTCAAACACTGTTCCATCAACGCTGTTGCCTTGTCAACGGCGCTCAAATAGTTTGGAAAAAATGGTTCTTTGAGGCTGTCATACTCTCTTTGTGATTCATTGAGATTTTTAAACAAGCTCTCGATGCTTGATTTCCGCGCGATTATTTTCCTGTCGTATTCGTCGACCGCCACGAACTCCATTCCGTTCAGTTCCTCAGCGAAGCTTCGAAAATACGTCAGCACAATTTTTTCATAGCAGTCCGACAGGCGAGTTTTTATTTGCGGCAAAATCATTTCAAAATGATCCGCTCTTTCACACACCAAGTTCAGTGTTTCCAGTTCTGGTCGTTTTTTCCCACCAGCGCCTTTCTTTTTTCCGAGCAAAATTGCGTGAAAATCCGTCCTCGACGCGCATTCCGCTTCCGACGAACCGGACTCTCGAAGAAGTTCCGTAGCGGCCGCCATGACCTTCCCCGTGTCAATGCCCGCCTGCAGCGAATGTCGAGATCTAGACAAAGAAACCAAGGGACAAGTTCGCCAAAAGGGTTTTTAATCAGAAGCACCGTTGCACAAGAGATGGGGTGGGGGCTATGGCAGTTTACCCCGTTTCCATTGTGAATCAAAAAGAGATCGTATTGTCACCTGAAACGTTTGGTTTCCTGGAGGGTTTGCGTCGCTATGACGACGACGCTTCGCTGTTCCGCCTCGACGGTCGTCTGCGCGCGCGCGTCGACTCCGACCGACGTCCCGTCCCGTCCTTTCATGGTGGAACCAACTTCCTTCTTGCTCATCGTCGTTGCATTGAGCCTGAGTTTATCGGTACTGTATTTGTGGTTCCTCAAATTACGTGCAAGTTGTCGGAGGTGAAACTGGCAATTCTCCAGATTTCATCCGGAATGAACTCATGCCACAAGCGCACTGGTCCAATGCAGTGCGTGTTGTCTGGGGAACTCTTCTGGAGCGCGCTGGCTTTGTATCTTTGTTTCCAGGAGAAAAAAACAACTCATTAATGCGTCAACAGCATCGCTTCTTCGAACCAAGCGTAGCACGACATGAAAACCTCTTCGCAAGATTCAATACGCAGCTGTTTGCAGAAGGGTCCCAGGGGGCCCAAGAGGCCTGCATGAACCAACCTCACGCAAAACAATGTTGCCCTCCAAATGACGAACCAGGAAAGTTCACAAAACAAACTTTTTGCACGGACACCTCGGAGCTTTCATTCGAGGAGAGTACATTCCAAAGACTTTTTGGTCCACCTTGAAACTTGTTTTCTTCAACCTTTGTTTGTTTGTTTGTTTGTTTGTTTGTATTTTAGGATGTCAAATGGAAGCACGCAGGCTTGTCTGCGAATGGGAGTTCATTATTTATCACAATTTCACTTCCTATTTTTGTGTAGTTTCCTGCTGGGGCCTGCGAAAACTGCCTGATATCGTTATTTTCCTGCAGTTCACAGGTAAAATTTTTGTGCTCTGCAAAATAAAGTTGCATGCATGCAATTTCAATTGGTTCGAACCACCTGGGATGAAGGGATCGGTCCCTATCTGCCATCCATGGCGTGCGTGGATAAAGGACGAGTACAGAAGTGAGGGTGCGTCTTATATTATACATGGGTATGAAATTACTGTTATTTCAATACAACCTGTTTCCAGAAAACCAAGGCAAAACTGAAGGTGTGTCTTATTCTTGGGTGCGACTTATACACGGGTGAATGCGGCAACATTTCTTTTTTCACCTGAGAAAGAAAAATCTTCGAATTTTTGTTCTTGAAAGTGAGGGGGAAACGCGCGCGTGGTTCTGTTCCCGGTTCGCGCGCGGACGGCAGCCGCGCAGGGCGGGTATCTTCGGCAGCTCTCGGACGCATTTATCTTCCGTGTTGTACCTGCACCGAGGGATGATCACGAGTTACTACAGTGGCTGCTGCGTACGTAACTTTCACCAGCTGGGCCCTGAGGTTTGACCTACAAAACACGGGGTGCGCCTGCAGAGAGAGTTCTTCCCGTTGCACCAATCGGCAACGAATTTACCAACATTATCGGAAACGGGACTGTTGATACCGGTCGGACTGGACTTTGATCGCCACTGACCCACTTGGATTGATTCGAAAGAGATTGTGAGCGAAGAGGTACTCAAAACAACAGAGGCAGATATTGGAATTCTCCGCATTCCTCATCGCAGAAACTGCAGAAAACATGGCTGTGGCACCAACCAGCAAAATTGAAACGGTGACTGTGGTTCGGCCGCTCAAGGTGAGCTCCAACTGGCGTTCTGCTGTCTGTATACGGTCCAAGCACGGAACTGCACATACGTATACGAGCGCATTTGTACCTGTGTAAGATAAATAGGAAAGATACTTCCTTTTGCATGCTCGTGCAATGCTACGATATATCCACATTCCGTGTACCACCCCAGTCCAAAGTCCATTGACCCACATAACTCGTTTACACTCCTCCCCACTTTGTTTGTTTGGTTTTGACACTATCTACGAGTATTGGTTATGTGATTATGGACAGTGCCTTGGCACAGCTGGTCTCCCATCTGATGCCTTGGCCTACCTATCAGCTGCAACCTAAGGGCCTACAATTTATACATGTAGTACCTACAGGACATCTAACTGGTTGTTTACATTACTTTTGTGAAGTTAGCT
>JAAUXT010050771.1_pt1 | contig 20729 bp, 25 predicted proteins | sample 7278171 | NCBI WGS metagenome assembly JAAUXT01 (sample SAMN14350112, study PRJNA611818) | marine sediment metagenome | isolation source: surface marine sediment (1.8m) | place: French Polynesia: Moorea | collected 2018-08 | reverse complement strand
CCCCCCTGCAGACCATATGGTTCGCCAACATTTTTGAAAAAAAAATTTTCATTTTAAAATGATCAGTGATGATCACTGACCATTTTTGAAAATGTGGTCCCAACACCCCCCCCCTGTGGACCATATGGTTCACCAAAATTTTTGAAAAATTTTTACATTGATGAACTTGAAGGTGTTTATGAACTGCGAACAATAGGGACCACACGCTTTTTATGCGTAGCATTCTTGTGAACTGTTTGACACACAACCTGCAAACACACACGCACGCACGCAATCAGACACACACACACACACACACTCACACACACGCACACACATACACACACACATCCAATTCTGCGCGCAACTGATGCTGTGCTGCGTTTTCGCTTCTTCTTTCTCCAAGTTGAAACCAAAGTGACACTCGACACTTGGACCTTTCACCACAATCATCTACAATCTGGATTTCATCGGACGACATTGACCTGACCTTTTGGTTTCAGAACGTGTACGTGAACATCAACCGAATAATGACGGTGGCGCAGCGCCTGTGTGATGCTGGACATTACGCAGCGCCGTCTATCAGGCTTCAGGTGATTGCCCGTCACTCTAAAATCTGTTTTGCGAAACATGCACGCGATACAACGGAGCTGCTTTGAATGCAGTAACCGGTGGTACTTGATATCGTACCGGTTCCAGCAAAGGCTTTTGGTGTTGAATCGTGGTGTAGTATTGAATGAGCGTTGATCTTGAGGCGCACTTCTTCCCCATGTTCAACACTGCTGTATTATTCGCTCTTTCAGGCGAACAAGTTGGACAGGGACTGGAGAACTTTTGCGGCGGCGCTGGACGATCGCTCCACCGTACTCGCCATGTCCACCATCTTCCACAAACGCGCAGAAGAGGTGAGTGAGCTCCGAGCAACAAAATCTGAAGCGAGCAAGAGAACGGAGTTTTTGCCGTGCCATTGTTGGGTGTGAGACTTGGGGTCGCTCACTCCTTTGTGTTGTCTTTCAGTACATGAGCGACGCGGTGAAGTGGAAGGAGCTGCTGGAGGCGCTCACCGTACCGGACACGACCCCCGAGCTGGAAGAGTCCATTCACCAACACCAAACTCTCATCGAAAACATCACACAAGCCTACACAGAGGTGTGTACGTTGGGCGGGGGTGTCCATCTTCGTAAGGAAAAGAGGCTGAGGCTGAGTTCAGGTGGGAACAGGGACTTACGTTTGAAAATAAGGGCATCTTCAAACGCTCAACATGGACAACAAAAACGATTTGTTCACTGAATCCTTGAGGCGCGTGCACGCGTACACGTGTTTGTGTGTCACTCTTCCGAAATCAAACAGTTCATGATTCCTCCAGCATTTTTATTCACGAGAAGTTTTCTGTCTTTGTACATTTCTGACATCATTGACGCGTCTGTTCTGTTTCAGCTGTGCGCGGACGGAAAGCAGCTTCTCGACACCCTGCAGACTCCTGTGTCGAGCGGATCCAGCAATTCCATCACTGCCAAAGCGGACTACACCGAAGGAGCTGCGCATGTGCTGGACGTGGTGCACGAGGTACGTTCTGTGTCGTCATGTGGATCGTAACAACCCACTTTCAATGCGCGGACTGGCCACTGATCTGCGTCAAGTGGGCAAACCTTCCTAAAATTGTGGAAAATCTGGGTCTTCAAGCTGAATATTGAAATTTGCGAAGTTTTCGGCGCCGGCCTGATCTGTTCATTGCATTGTCTTGCTGTCTACGAGCTTGCGTTTTCAATCACTGTTGTTGGGAGCGATATCCACAACGCATTTACGACGGCCGTTCATTCCCTTTTCGTGTTCTCAGGTGTTTGCGCACCACCGGGAGCTGGAGGGAATCTGGCACAAGGGCAAGGTGAAGCTGCACCAGAGGCTCGGGCTCAGGCTGTTTCAACAGGACACCAAACAGGTGAGCACGCGCGCGCACACAGAGAGTTGAACCAGTCTGACTTTGTTTGGCAATAGAAATGAAGCAAGGGAAAGGATGATCGTGTGTCATTCGTGTCAGTGTGAAAAGTGAAAACCTCTTGCTGTGTGTTCGTCGAATTTTCACTTCCGCAAGAAGAACAAACTTTGTCTTGGGCACCGGCACAATGAATTTCCCTGCACTCGATTTCCCAATTGTCTTGTTCAGCTGGAGTTGTCCTGTCTCCTTCACTCGATGGAATTTCTTGTTGTGCTTCAGGTGCTGGACTGGCTCAACAACCACGGCGACATCTTCCTGCAGAAAAACACCTCGGTCGGCCGCTCACTGAACCGCGCCAAAACCCTGCAGAAAAGCCACGAACACTTCGAAGCCGTCGCGCAGGTAGGAACCACTTACTTCTTGTGTCCCGCTGAACCCGTCAGGGTCAAAAATTCTCACTCTGCGTCAGGAAGCTGTTCAACAGTGGGGTTCTGAAAATCACCAATTCAGCTTGACAAAGTGTTTCTGGTCTTGGAGGGAAAGAACCAGATACTCCAAGCAGATGCATTTCGTTGTTTGATTCCGCAGTCAATGTGGTTCGTGAAACGAAGGTTTTGTTTCACCAGAAAACCTGTGTTCAGGAGTTTCCCTCGAAGTTTCCTTGTTCTCCAACTTCCTCCGACCACTGGTGGCTCGCCTCATTCAGCAGTGAAAAGGGTTTTGTTGACGTCGTGGAAAAATTCCCCACATATTGCTGGGAGTGATCGCGGTTTGAATGGAAGTTTTAACTTCTCGTGTTGAGGTAACTGACCAACGGAGCAGTTGGTGACGGATGTGGCTGTTCCCCAATCCGTGGTGTTCGTCAACATTTGTTCCTGGTGACGTTATGATTCCGGGCTCTTGCACGTGGCGCCTCTGGCGGGTGTGGTGTGTGTCTGTGGAGGTGACCGGACCCGCTTCTGCTCGATGAAATATGTCAAACTGAATGTCAGGGAAGACCCAGTATTGGTCGAAGGTGCCCCTGGAAACTATAATGAGAATGTGAAATTTGACACACGACGTCATCGAAGCTTTGTTCCAGTGGTATTTCATTCCCAAGAAATTGCGGCGTCGTCAAAGAGAAATGCGATGGTTCGGGTCTGCTGCACTGTCTTGGTGAAGCGAGTTGTCGGTTCCTGTCCAGTATGTGTGGCTCTGATTCAGATTGTCATTGACATGCTCCAATCTGACTCCGGTTTGTCAGCGGGACATGTCTTGATCAATGTTGCGTTCATTCTGCCTCGGAGCGAAAACCGATTACAATCAGTGGGCTGACACTGAGACTTCCCATTCTGCTTTCCACTTTTCGACTTCACTGAGGTTTTCTATTTGTCCAGCAGCAGGATCTGTGATTTTAAGCACCTCAGTTGGGTTCAGTTTGTCACTTGACACAGTTTTTCGTGATCCACACCCTTGTGTGGCAATTCTCGGTGCTTTTGTGGTTCTGCGCAGTTTTGGGGCACACACGATTGAGTGCTTTCGTTCCTGAGGGCACTCAGGAAACACATGTTTTGACTGAACGAGCTTTGTTCACAAATGATACATGTGCGATAATTACATAATTGCGGGTCAGAAGGCAGTGTTTTCACACACAAACTCAACAGAGGGAAGGAACACTTGAGCAGCCGAACTCAGTGCGTGGAACAACAGTTTGAAAAGGGACATCGCTGAGGTGAGCGAAACTTTTATTTTTGTCGAAGTTGCGCTGTCGCCACTGTGTTTGTGTGTGTGTGTGTGTGTGTGTGTGTGTGTGTGTGTGTGTGTGTGTGTGCGTGCGTGTGTGTGTGTGTGCAATGTGTATGTGTGTGTGCGATGTGTATGTGTGTGACTGCGTGCGTGCGTGTCAATTTCAATGGTTGGTGGACGCGAGGCATTCAACATTGTGTTTGCGTTCATGTTTTGCTGCGTGCATGCAATCCGACATTGTTTGAAGTTGTTCCGAGATCCGCCTCCCTGAATGTAGCTGTGTCTGCGGCCGGGCTGGCAGATTGACATATTGACAAGTGGTGGAGCACCGACTGAGCCGGGCCGGGCTGGGAGAAAGGGAGGAAAGCTCCCACTCACTCTCACTCAGTCACTTCTCGGCGGCGAAGCAAAACACATGTTGCTGCTGCAGAATGTAGCGATTTGCACTGGGTTTCTGCACTGCAAGAGGTGAAGCGCCATGGGAGAAGCGGTTGGACTGGATGGATGCTTGGAGCCAAGGTGTTGCAGTTTCTCAGTGTGTCGAACCGTCTTCATCAGAAACAATCCTGCAGTGTAGCAGTGTGCTGAAATCAGCCAAATGCATTCCACTGTGCCGCTGATAGTTCCAAGCTAATGACTTGGTTTCACTGAGAGATTTTTCCATTTCATATTTTTCGGACACCTTGCGTATCACTGGCACTGGGACTCGGAAGCGTCCATGCTGACCACAGAGGATTGATGTCCTGGACCCTGAGGCCATTGCTTCAGCCTCAGATTGACGTCAAATAGTAGCTGCGGCACAGCTTTGCAGAGTGCTTTGGTTATTGAGCTGTTTGATATGTGTCTTTGATTCGAATATCTGGATCTACACTCTCAGAGTTTTGTGGCTTTCAACACCTGTGTTTTTGTGTCACTTGTCCTGTGCACTCACTGTCTCGGGGACTCACATGTGCATCTGTGGATGTTCTTTGGTGCTCAGAAGACAATACGGAGCAGATTGCAAACACACCCTTCGAAAGTGAATCGACTGAACAATCACCAGAGTTTCTTTGGAATATCTGGCAGTGCGAAGTTCTGAGAGTGAAGGAACCAGTTGTTGCATTGAAAGGAAGCGCAGTGCACTGCAAATTGGATTTGTCTGTGCGAAGCATTTCTGCAGTTCTTGGATGCGCACGCTTCATGCAGCAGATTGACGTGGTTGTGCAGAGACCCAGAAGCAATTCTCTACAATGTACAGCGAACTTCGACGAAACGCCGTTCTGTGATTGCACAGACCAGCAGTGGTGTTGTTCCATTGCGCTACCCCGCAGTACTTGCATGAGGAGTGAATAGAAAAGAAGAGGCAGAATCTGTTTCACCATTTAAGGACGGCACTGAAACTACAACAGGTGTTGCTGACACTGATCCCAATAGCTGATGAAGTGTAAGCGGCTCATTAACCGTTAAATTGCGGATCGTAACCTGTCGCACGCTGTTTTGGTTGCATCAGCTGAAACGGTGAAACACTTCAAACAACAGTGATGCTTGATGCTGTGATGGGATTTGCAGTTCAGTGAAAGCTCAAGATATCTTCACAATTTGGAAAACACGCACGCACACACACACATACAATTTTGGGTGTGTGCTGTGATTGTTGAGTTTTGTGCACTGGGTTTGGAAGACTGAAACCAACCCGCAGTTGAGAGAGGATAACGCTGTAGGACTGAACTGAGGCAATATTGTGGCTGTCACTCAGTGACGACGAGTAGCGTGGACAGGAAGGCTAATTTGACACACGCACTGTGCTCGGTTTGGACGTGTGGAGCAGCAGAGCACCGTACACAATGGACTAGGATAGCATTTCAACCAGTGACTGCTGTGGGACTCTGTGTCAACTGAAAGGTAAGGCAAAACCACGCACACGTGCATGTCTCCGGTGTTGTACTCCTTTATTCTGTGGTTTACTGACAAGACCAACAGACAGGGTTTGTGTTTGTGCTGCGTGAAATATATGGCAGCAAATGGTCACTTCGTTGTCCGTCAGTGTGAGGTGTCGTGTGAGTGGGCAGTGATCAAAGACACCAGAATCTCTTTGCTCCGTGATTCCCTGGTCTGATTTGGTGGAGGAAGGGCTTTCAAGAAACATTTGTGGATGTCAGCTGTCGCGATTTAGTGATTCTGAAACTTTGTGTCGCGATAGAATGCGACACGGATTCGGACTTCACAATGGCACTGTGGAATTGCAGAACCGAACAGCTTGTTTCTGTGTTGTTTCACCTCAGAATTGTTCCCACACAAGTTTCAGTGTCCTTGCACTCCTCATGCTTGTCAGCATTTTTGCTGCGATCGTCCTTGATGATATGCACATGAATTTTCAAGCGGGTGTAATCTTGTGCGTGTACCTGCTGAGATGAGGACAGTTTCTTTGTACGGGTGCCAACGACTGTGGCCTCTTGGTGCCAAAAACTGGTGTTGTAAACAAACAGGAGCGATTGTTTACTGTTTACTCTTCTGTCTATCTGCCTGTCGATCGGTGGGGGAGGGAAGACAGCCACAGCCGATCCAGAACACACTGGGAGTTTCTGTCACATCGTCTCTGGTTTGAGACCAGGACGTTTTGTGTCTCGGAAACAGCTGCCAAATCTGAGCCGTTTGTGGACACAGACATCACTGCGGTGATTTGCCCTGTGCAACAGCAATGTATGAGAAACACAGCGGCGTCATGTGAACAAATGTATTGTCCATACAAAATCCTGTTTTTCCGTTGAGAGTGCACAAATGGTCTGGCGTTTGCAATTTCAAACCAAAATGTTGCAAAATGGGGTGTGCATGCAGCAGTGTAGTTGAGGCACAGCAATGACCTTTTGCCTGAGGAACCAGTCCAGATAAAGAAGCAGTTGCCACCCGAAGCCAGAAAATGACTCGCCAGCTCTGGTTACATCTTCTTCCGTTGCAGACACAAGAAGCTCTGCCACTTCTCCAAACCAGGAAAGACCAGGTCACACAGGTTTTGCTGCAAAAATAGCACCGTACCCAGTTTTTCGTCCACAAAATGCAGGACCACCACGAGTGTGCACGTACTCGTCTCTTCTCGTGTTGGGAACAAATCTCACACCTCAACCAACCGCCACGTTTCCATTCTTTGAGCGTCGAGGTTTGTTTACAGATGGCAAGTTTGAGAGTGTACGGGAGTGCGGGAGAACTGTCCCAGTGGCCCAGCGCATGAAATTTGCATGTGGCGTCGGGCGGGCGGTGGCTGCCGTTCAAGACGCGCGCGTGGTCGTCGAGGCGCTGGGTCTCCGCTTCGGCCCGGGCTCGTGCGACGTTTATGATGAGCGGCGTTCTAGTCCCCTGGGGTCATAGAGAAAACTGAGCGATTTGCTGCTTTTCGAAGCCAAATCGCTACAAGGAAACGAGTACAGACATCCGATGAGAAACTTTCTGCTGCAGGGACAGGGAGATGCACGCACAGCTTTGCTGTTGGGCCCATTGGCGTTGTCTGTCATCAATTGTTGGGAGAACCTGAGGCCCAGGAATATTTCCTATTGGAGTGCAGTGACTGTCAGATGCAGGATTTATTGTTGTACGCACATAATCCGCATTATCGCCTCCTGATAGAAACGTTCAATGGTGATCGCATCAGATTGAGGAAAAGGTCGTAAGTAAGGGCACACAGTACATCGCAGGTGCGATGGAGTTGGTGTTTCACTGCGGCGCAAAATTACTCTGCACCGTGGTCATGTCAAAATGATAGAAAAGGCGGGTGCGGGAACTTTTCTGGAACCTGGTGGAAATTCAGGGAAGGTGGTTCCAGGGACACAATCATTCGAATCAAGTTGAGAGAAAAGAACACTGCAGAGCATTCGTGTACCCATTTTTGATGCACGCCCATTTTAGGCTCCAAGTATTGGTGAGTTTTTGTGTGGATCCGCAGTTGGTCATTGACTTGAGGTTGGGTTACTGGAGAGGAGTTTTTCCCTGGCACGGCAAATCCGACACCTGTCTGTTTACTCCGAAAGCCAGACTTGCGAGATATCCTCCGCTGAATCGGATAACCCTTCTGCGGTGCAGCGTGTCTGCAGGAAACACGTGGGTTCAATGCGTCGAAATTTCAGTTGTTGCGATTCGTGTGAATGTACAGGTTATTTGCGTTGGTTCTGAGAGCAAGATTTCCTGCAGCACTTCGAGCGGGAGGGGGGAGGCATAACCGGTTGGGTTGCAAACAGCTGACATTCGCGAAAGGTTCTTCCGCATTGCATGCCAAATGCAACGAAAATTCTTCGTCGTCTTCTGGTTCACCAAACACTTGGCAAGCATATGGACACAACTCGGATTCACACGGGGTTTTTGAAGGTCAACAAATCAGAAGACCTACACTTTCCCCCCAGTGTGCATTTGCGCGAAGAGTATTGAGTCGTCGCGCTTGTGGAAGTGGAAATCAGCGAGTGGTGCGTGGTGCACTCTACTCGATTGACGATCAATCTCTGTGAGGCGGAATTATTCGGCACTTCCCTTCCAGTTCGGAGAGTCAGACGATAATGGTGGCCTTCTGGGCCTGCAGTCGGTCCATTCCTGGCCTCCGGTTTCTGGACATGTTCGTGTTCAAGAGGTGGCCTGGTCGACACAAACGCGTTCTGTTGCAGGCTTGACCTGGTCACAAATGCAGGCTGCATTTTTGATCGAGATCGGTGACGTTGGCACGACATGACGCCCTTTCCTCCAACGTTGCGCCTTCAATACTGATGGACTCGTTTCTGTCGTCTCGTGTTCTCTCCCTCCTCATTCCTTCCCTGCCTCCAGCACGCTGAGTGTGCCTCGCATTGAGTGGAACTGCAGAGTGACAGACAACGACGCGTCGTGTAGGGTCCTTGACAAGGAAATACATTGATTTTTGCTGCACGTTTCTTCTCTGCAATAGGCTTACACTTATGGTACCGTACGTGACAAGAAATGCGGATGGTGACCTATTTGTCCATTGTTCTTGTTGGAATGGTTGGCTGAATTTCGTTCAATTCAAAAGATCAAGTCTTTGCTCTGCATTCAGTGATGCGAATCCTGTTGTTGTTGGATGGTTTCCGCCCAGAATGTGAAGCTTCGTTTGACTGCAGAAGTGGAATCCTTCCGTCGTCGGCTTCCGTTTTTCTGTGAATGGCAGTGAACAAACTCACTCTCGTGGTTCCCACGTGACTTCCGTCGTCGGCTTCCCCTTTTCTGTGAACGGGTGGTTCCCACGTGACTTTCGTGGTGAGATCCACGTGATGCCTGAGAACAACCTGAGATTCTGACCCGTACCGTGGCATTGGAGCACCGTGAGTGGACTTTGCCATTCAGCCAAATCAAGTTAGCGGCGCACCGTGCATTTGTCATCAGGAGTCCGCAGATGTTTGGGCGCGACTCGTCTTCGCTGTCAGGATGCTGTGTGAATGTTGTGATGAGAAAGGTTTTGGCGGGGCTCAGGGAGGCTACAGTGTTGTTGGCGACAGTGGTGCAGATGTCAAATGATCCAACTTGCGGGTCGCAGTGATAGGACAGGCCAATGAGCGGTGCTTTGTTCCTTTATTTCGAACAATTTCTGTCGGTACCTGTGGTTGTCAACGGCGAAACAGACTTCGTTCTGTCGCTTGAATTGAATTCTGACAAGGATAACTGTTTTGTGTTCACTCTCCGCAGTGAACAGCACGTGCGATGTCCTTGGGTGTGTTGTCTTGCGACGCGTTGTGTCTGGTGTTAAATCCGTTGAGAACAGGGAAGACGAGCGAAAAACAAAGGTGACCCTGTTTTTAACTCACCGGGAAACTGGATCATATGCAATATTCAGTGAGTGAGATTGAGTGGAAACCAAGACGGATGAACAGTTCACCTTGACAAGACGCCTCAAAGGGACGACGCAGTGCGAACTGTGCTGCGGGTCGATTCTCTGTGTTGTGCTGGAGTTCAAAATGCAGCGACGGACGTTTGTGGCAAAAAGGTGTCATTCTGGAATGACCAACTGAGTGGAAGATACAAATCGGTTGACAAGTGCGGAAAAGGATTATCGTGGCATTTTTTGCGGCGAAGTTTTTGTTCTCAGAATATAAAATTGTTTTGTGTTTCCGTCGATCGTTCGTTTGGACGCGAAATTTCCACTGTAAAGCGATGTTTCTTGTCTCCCAATGGGAAAAAAATCGCAAAGGCGTACAGTTTATGTTTTGTCCATTTTAGGTCCATTTGCCCCACCCAGGGAAGCTCGAGGGGAGATTTAATTGGAGAAAATTAATGAGTTGTGCTCATGTTACTCACTAATTGCTCGACTCGATGACCATAAATCGAGAGAGCGGCTCAGGTCACGTCGATCGTGGGTAACGAGCGCAAATCTCGCGGGACCAAGTTCCGGTGCGGTTGAACTGAGCCGATTCGTCCCTGTAAGCGAATCAATTGCATTGGTCAAGCTACAATCGGCGTAGCTTATCAATGGTTGGAAATCCAGATGTCCGAGTCTCGTCAAGCAGATCAAGACAGACAACATGGTTTTCCTTCATCCTGCGGTTTGAACGCACCTTCACAATTGATGGCTGGAGAATCGTTTTTTGACAGTGCTCGGCGCAGGTGGCTGAGTGGCAACGCGCACCATTAAAATCACATTCATCGCGAGCGATTGAGACAAATGCTGCGCAAATTTGTTCAGTTGTGCAGGAAAAATGGTGGACTGGGAAATGTCCAGAGCTGGAGACAAAGCGAATTGACAAAACGAAAGAGCAAACAGAGTTTTTGCGTGATGTTTTTCGTTCAACGCCACCCTACCTTTGTCCTTCGACGATTGTTCAAGTCGTAGTTTTGAGTCAGCGACGCCATCGTGCGTCCGAAAAGGCTGAGTGATGAAGAGCAGGAAAGGATGTGGTTGGGCAGGTCCCGATAAAACTTGTTTTGAAGCTATTGAGGAATCTAATTCAATGAGATCCAGTGCGTCTGGACTTGAAGTGGATCGAGATAAGGACTTCCCGTTTTATCTCACTGCTCACGTGGCCCGAATTCTGCCTGATAAAGACTCCAAGACGAAACCAAATTCACTTGCATTGACAATTCATGAATTCAAGAGAGACGAACTGTTCATTTAAGTGATTCTGCAATTAAACTCGAATGCGCCGTGAGTGAGTTTGATGGATGAGTTGCGCGCACTGCGTATCCAGGTTACCACACGGTCTCCTTAGCAACGGAAACTCATCTGCATAACAACGCTGCTTTTGGTCATCTATCATTCTTCCGTCACAACACACATGTCCTCGAATTCAGCGCGTGCTTGCGGGTGACTGTGGCAGTGAAAGATTCGACCTTCATGCAGGCATGATCGGACCACACCTCTGATCGGGCGAGCTTTTGTTTTTCATCGCTATTTGATTTGTTTGTCTCAGCAGTGCATTCAAAGGCTTCTTTTCGCATAAAAGACGGTGTTCTTGCTGCAAATGAGAAAATTTTGGCAGAAGAACGCGCAGACGGAAGGAAAAGGACCCAAACGAATCTTATTCTCGGAGTCAAAACCCCGGACGTTGATCAAACAGACTCGATGCTTTGACGTGTGTTGCTTGACTCGAGCAGCTGGATTCACCAGGACGTTGGGCCAAAATGGAACAGAGATCAAACAGTGAAAAATGCATCAGCTCATTGTGCCAGTTGTTTTTGTTCTCGCGAAGGCTTTGTTCTCAGCAAATTGTTACCAAATTTGCTTAATGCACGAAATAAAGAAGCAAATAAAGGAGTGCACGCGTCCCAGACAATGAAGGGAGGTCATAAAACTGCAGTTTGAAAGGCCTCCTTGCTAATGTAATGCACGGGGCATGCAGAAAAAGACCCCGGTCCAGACCGCTGTTTTGCGCGCACACTCGAGTGTTGGGAAGTGCATTGAAGAGAGCGAACCTTTCAAGATCATATCAACAACCAACAGTCGAAATTGCACGTAAACGAGGATTCATTGATTGTTTTCAGAGAAAATTTGATTTGCGAGGACAAATTTATGCGTCCTCCGAGAAAAGAAGAAAATATTTGAGAGTGTTGAATGTCGGGGACATGTGTTTTGTGAATGAAGTGGGTGTGTTGGCGACACATCCAGAGTGGGGAGACAATGGGACATTAAAAACACGCACAGTCCAATTGAGCTTCTTTATTGCCCGAGTCTGATCAATTTTCTCGATAGAAGTGAAGGCCGTTGATCTGAGGTTGACAGAACTGATTCCAGTATGTTCTCAAAGATGTTCGTTTGACACGTTTCCCTGTGTTCGAATCGAAGTTTGATGTTGTGGTTGGTAAAGTTCAGAGCTGTCCATCTGGCATGTGTTTGTCGTGCACGGCCAGCCTTTTCATCAGGCAACAAATTTATGAGCATGTTGGCCATTGTACTTTCATGTAACTTGCGGAAGAAAGTGTTCCTGGCTGCTGGAGCCTGGTTGTTGACTGGAAATGGGGATGTTGAAGTGTGAGCTCTCGAGCTTTCACTGCAGTTTCGCATCAAGTGGATCTAACGCCTCTGCTTTCAGCCACTGTGTGATGCAACACCTCTTTGTACCCAAAACGCATTGAAAAAAAGCAAGCGCAAAAAGCCTTCTGAAACGCACGCCTGCACACTCTCTCCAACGGACGAGGAAGCTCTCACCATCAGAACAAACCAGAACTTTTCAGCGTCCAAGAAAACGTCAAGGTACAAACCAAGAGGTTCCTTCACACAACGGACGCAAAAAGAATTGGCAGTACTCGAAATTTGGCGAGAACCATTCGACTGCGTGGGTTCAAAATGAAAACGCAGTCTTCATGACGACTTTCTTCACGTGAGGTTGTCCAGTATTTGAAAGCTGTGCGAGACCGAAGCGTTCCCTTCACGTGCGTGTTTTCACAGAGCCCGAGCTGATTCATCGCTCTTTTTTTCGCCTCTCCACTCGGTCGGTCGGTGGAGTGTTTTTATTTTTGGAGTCTCGCTTCTTTAGCTTCGTGTGCACTGAAAGCTCGACATTTTCCTTCAAGATATCAGAAGAAATCTGGTCACGGCATGCCTCTTTCGGTCACAAATGTGGGGCTGGCGAACAGAGAACTGGTCCGAAGACTTTGTTTTTGACCCGCAGATAGTGGATCGAAATTCGTCGTCGTTTCCTGGTTCTGCCACAATGACGTGAATGTTGCGCGCATTTTGAGAGTGTCGCCACGAGGTTTAGTCATAACTACTCCATCCATGCCCATCTCTCCAGGGACGGGAGCCTATAGGAGATGGAGGGAGAGAACACAGGGCAATTAACATTGCAGTGTTAAATGAAATTAAACCCGGAGCGCAGGCAGACATCCATCAGAGCAGGATCTGGCGCGCAGTGAGTCAAGTGCGGAGCAGTGCGTTCCTTGTGTGAAGTCGAAGAGTGGAATTTCACGTATCCAATTTGGATCATTGAGGAATTACGTTTGCGCGTCAGATTCAGAGTGCTCATCTCACGGAAGTAATGACAGCAGGATATCCAGATGATCAGTCAGCTTGTCAACTTGCGCGACTTGAGGAGAGAGAGAGGAGAATGTTTGAGTGTGGTTGAAATTTGACGTGGTCTTGTTGTGTGGGAATACAGGATTTATCGAGTGCACAGAGTGGTTGGGCGAGCTCCATGCAGTGTTTTGACATCGAGCATAAAGAACAACCCATGGACATGTAAATGCACTAAAACATCCATGAAATGATTAACATTTCACAGTGAAGGCAGTTGGCGATTTTGCTCATCACAATTGCACTGCAACTGCAGTGTATTGAATGTTACACAGGTGGGTGACATTGAAAGAGAACGCAGCTTATGTGAGGTATGGCGATATTGAGTAACTGCACGCCAGTGAAGGAGGAATCTCGCTGTAACCTTGAAACGCATGCACAGCATTGCAGTGGGGCGGTTTCGTGTGCTTGCAAACGAAAATACGCCCAGATAAGTCGCGTATCGTTTTGAGGTCTGCCCACAGTATCTGGGAAAATTGTTGTTCGGTGGCAAAGTTTGTTTGTCTGGTTTGTCTTCACAATTCGTTTCTGCATGCTTTGGTCCAGTTGGAGGCAGCTCTCCCCCACCTCTTGCACAAGTGACAGCACTCACACTTGAGGCTGGTCGCTGAAGCAGACGACCAACCTTGACATGCGAGATCTGTGTGGAATCACGGGAGTTTGGCGAAGCAAACTGTTCGGGCGTTTGTTTGGGAAAGGATTCTTGCAGCCCCTTCCCAGTGCACGTGTCACATTGTTTCTGGTGGGGACTTCAATGAAACGTCTCGCTCCATTACGCACGTGACTTCAGTCCGTCGTGTGTTGTCGGCCCGTCGAGATTCCATCCTGTACTGGATGCCAGTTTCCTGTCAGACATGAGCAGTAAGACGCATGGCCCGCGGAGGAGGGGGGGGGGCTGGTGCGTGCGCGCAGGTGGTGCTTTATCTGTGGCAGGTCGATGCCCTCGTTAACATGCCACGGATCTGATTCAAGTTTCCCCAGGAAGCTGCAATCTGCCGAAAAGGCAGCAGGCTGGATCCGTTTTACGGGTCACAACGCTGCAGCAAAACATGTTTTTAAAAATTGACAGAGAAGCAAAGCCGATGTGATTGGTATGTTTTGAGTTCAATACAACACCCACCAGGGCACGTATGTCACTGCAACTTCGGATCAGTGAAGTGGCAACTGAACGCTTTCGGACGTTGCGTGTGTGGAGTGGATTTGAAGAGTTTTATTCAACACACGCTGACGTTTTGGTGAGGACGAAGCCCCAGGGAAAATGTGATGTGGACATGACTTTGACCCGATGGACAGGAAGACAGTTGAAAACGCATCAAACGTGCCCGTGCAAATATTGAAATTGTGCGGTTGTAATGCATGTGAATTTGGTTGTCACAGTGGGATTCGGATACATCATTCACTGATGGGCATGCCATGTGAACTGTGGTGGCACATTCAACGGCGAGCACCGCAAATCTGAAATGACAACTGCACTTTTGGGCAATTCGACGTGTCACGTCACTTTTTGTGTTGGACGTCAATTTCCAAAGCCCGTGCACACTTGCTGAAAACATCTGCCCTGGTGATAGATCTCACGTCGTGAAATTTTCCTCTTTGAGACGTGAAGGTTGCACTTGTCTCCAGCAGTTCAGCGTCCAAACGACCACAAGAGATTCTGATGAACACGGCACTGGGCCTTTCCTGTCACTCCAAATTGAATCCTTGCGTGGCTTTCAGGTCTGACTTGGCGCCCAGGATTGCAACAAGACGTTACACGTTGATTTGTTCAAAACAATGCCAGGATTTTTCTCGAGGATTTGAAGAAGATTTCCTAAGGATTACCACGTCGACACTTCAGATTTGAAGGATTGAAGTCTGGTGACGGTGACGTGTTCCAGCGCTGATTCAAGTGGATTCCAATCGTCAAATGAATGTTTCGTCAAAGCAGAATGACTAGAAGCCACAACAATGCAGCCTTTAGCTTGTGGATGAACACGGAGTATTGTGCTTCTGAAGAACGTCTTTGACTTCAGGATGCGATTTATTTCAAATGGAAATACAATGGGTGTGGCTGCGTTTGAATGAAATTGTTTGAAGGCCAAGGACTCAAAACTGATTGCATCCTCTGCAGTGGATTATTCTTTGCATTGCAACATGAGCGCAAGGTGTGTCGCGCTTCACGTTGCATGAACCTGTTGTGGAATTTTGAGCGGCTCTACTTCTTCTTGTATCCATGGCGGACTTCTGGCGTTGGCTGACCAAGAAATCTCCAAAGTGCAAAGTAAGTGACTCGACATGTGTGTTACCCACCAGTTGTGTGTGTGTGTGTGTGTGTGTGTGTGTGTGTGTGTGTGTGTGTGTGTGTGCGTGTGCGTGCGTGTGCGTGCGTGTGCGTGCGTGTGTGCGCGTGTCCACAGGTTCGCGCGTCTTTTCATTGTGTTTGGATAATTTGTCGTTCTTTGCGACTGATCAAGGAGGGTGAATTAACAAGAATACCAACAGGACACTTTTTGACGACGGTTTCAGTTTGACCTGCCAAAAAGTCAAAAGTTAGAACAACTGATCACCGAACATGCGAAACGTCTCTGCTCACAAGGAAAGATTTCCGTGAAGTCCTTGCCCTCCAATTTTCGCCTCGTTCTTGATGTTCACGAAGAGAAACCTGTGGATCTGCGTCGGAACTGATTTCCGGGTGGTGTTCACGGGCTCTGGCGTGGTTTCCTGCCTCCGGCTGGACGCAGTTTGTTTGTGGAATCAGCGCATCTGTCTGCAGTGAGGAGTTGCTGTGATAAGAAGGCGAATCAAAACACGAGTCACGGCGTTTCATCTTTACCTGCACAGAGGGATCTTGAAGACGGTTGGTTGAACTCGGCTGAGCAGCACCTGTGACGAACGCTGTGAACGTTTGCGCTGTAGCACAGGTGGGAATTGAGGTGCTTGGCTTTGTGTGGAGATGTTTTCTTTGCCAAGCCGCCTGAAAACTTGTCACTGGTGTGTGTGTGTGTGTGTGTGTGTGTGTGTGTGTGTGTGTGTGTGTGTGTGTGTGTGTGTGTGAGAAGGGGCACTCCCCCCCCCGAGGGCCCCCATTCCTACTTGCCTTGTTCCTCTGACAAAAGTGGGTCGCACACCATATCTCTTGCCTGGGAGTAGCTTGTTTCCCCAGGAGTGGCATCAAACTCCCCCCATAAAATACAGGACACAAAACAGATGGTTACAAAAGCAGCTCAAATCTACGATGGCAACGACAATGGTTCCTTCGAGATTGAAAGTAGTCGAGCTGCGGATCGTTGACAGTGAAACAGTCAGACAGCAGCACACTGCAGAAAAGTCGTGTCCAAGGTTTAGAAGGATCCGAAAATGAAAGATGAAAGGTTCCGCTTGAGAGATCAAAGAAAACCTCCGCTCAGGTGAGAAGATACAGAGCTGCAGGTAGATCCAGGCAGCAGGAACCAGGTGGGCTTGGTGTGATAAGGCAGGCTCGTGGGTGGAAATGAAGAGGGTGTGTGCATTTTGTCTGCATGGAGACAACTTCTGACTCAGACCTTGGGTTCTTTGGTTGCACTTTCGTGCTTCTTTGAGGGACAATATCGAGAATAAAGCACTAATGGGGTTCTTGGTGGTGAACCTGGTGTTGTGTCAACGGAACGAAGGAGCATCTGTCGCTTTGCCTTTGTCGATGTCATCGTTCTGTGTGCATTTTCGGCACAATCTCCAAATCTGTGTTCGGCACTTCAGCTTGTGGGTGCGGTGGCTTCAAGAGTTTTGCAAGACGAAACACGACTCGCCTGGCACAGTAGAGGGAGATCTTGCTTTGCTGTTGGGGGCACCGTGAGCTGTCTGTTGGCGTTGAGTTGAGACGAGGGGGAGAGAGACAGAAATCGAGAAATGAAGGCAGCGTTGTTGCCTGTGTTCATTTTCTCGCCGTATTTTAAAAAAAAAACAACAACTGTGTTACCTGTTCCTTGTACTATTGGTCAAAAGGCCACCACAGTTGCGTGGAATCAGATGTTTCACTCCTGAATTGTGCACTTTCTTCTGTGCTGAAACGAACACTGTTCAGACAAGTGGAAGACAAAGCGAAGCGAACGCGACACGACTGTGGGCCGGCAAGTGGAAAGTGCTGTTTGAGGCAATCGACTCCAGATTCTCTTCATCGTCTGCGAAAATTTCTTTTGCTCAGAGGGTGTGAAAGCTGTGGGAGAAAAATGGGTGAAGAAGATAGGTGTGGAGATAGGCTCTCCACGTGTGTTTGTTGACACTGTAAATATCAGGTTAACTAAGGGTTACACGCAATAACACAAACAATAGGCAGAAACAGTCGGTGGCTGTAAAAGCGGAGTGATTGTTTTATATTTGGTTCGAAGAAAGGGATTGAACTTCGGTCGGAACTGGTTCTGTGGATTGCCATTTCAGACTCCTTTTCTCGCTTTGTTCTTCAGCTGTTTGTCCCTGATTGCTCGTTTCTGCTGTTTCGTTCAGTTTTCAGGACTCCGGTGGATTCCAGAGCGTCCTGCCTGACTTTCCACTCGAGAGAAAGTCAGATCGTGCGAACTGAGCGCGCAATAAAGCAGTCGACAACCAGGGATTTCTTTGATGAGTGTTGTAGGGGTACTTGCTTGTATGCATTTCTACCCATTGACCAACATATCAGCGACAGACACGGAACAGACTGCGAGCTTTTCAACACAATTCAGGGTTGATTGTGTGGAATACGGACTGCTTCGCTGGAGTTTGTGGAAGTTTGTAAATTTGAGTCCATGTACGTAGAACATCGTTCCGTTTGTTCGTGGAAATGTTCACCTTCCTTGTTTCGTTGCTTCATTCCTTCAGCCTTACTGTAGTTACCGTTGTCAGGCCCATTGTGAGTGGCGTAGGCCATGACACTGCAAGCTTGTCTTCCTGTTTGGTGCTTCTTGCTGCACGAGCCTGAAATGCGTCAGAAGAAGCAATTGTGACGTCTGTCTCGTGGATTTTGTTCCTCAGACGCAGATGTTTGGTCCTTCACACATTCACTTTTCCCGTCACTGAATCTTGTGACTCTTCTTGTCTGGGATCGTCCCTTGTGTGTGACATAGGCACGATTGACGTCTGTGTTCGCGTGCGACAATCTCCAAAATTGTCTGAAGACATGAACAATGAACATGAAGTCGGCATAAACCTGGATCTTGGGTTCCGCTCCCGTCTTTCATCTTGCACGTCACGGCTTCGTTTTATTTCTGGGGAAATCGTGTATGAATGAAGAGTCACGATGTGCTCAAACTGATTTTCAGACTGGGTTTATGCATGAACACTGCTGTCCGACAGAGTTGTTCCCAACTCAAAATTCACCACATTCGAAGACGCCTTGTGATTTTGCTTGCACTTGGAAACACGCTGCAGCTCGTACGTACAGAACGCCACAGCTGGGCCCTTCACACACACACACACACACACACACACACACACACACACACACACACACACACACCGAAAAAAAACTTGATGGTCCCCATAGGTGGACATTTCTGTGCAGAGGTTTCTTCGTGGAATAAGACTTGTCGACTCAGTATGTGGACCAGTGATGAGAGGACAGGAGCCAACAGAAGGGTCTGAAGACTGTACTGTGCACACTCTCGTCTGGAACACAAAGCAAGACAACCCACGGGCCGAAGAGACAGATTCACCAAAAACACGGCGCTGCTGTTTGGGTGAAATCTGCTGACGAGTTTTGGAGAGGCTGTATCAAGTCTGAGGGACGGAGCGTGCATGAGGTGTGCTTGTTTTCTTGTCTCGCGAAGCTGAAACACGATCGGCGTTGTTATCAACGTGCGCTCAGCGCAAGTGCGAGAAACACAATCACTGCAGGAGGATTTTCTGCACGAGCGCGAGGACACCCCCCCCCCCTTCGAAAAAGAACGGGAATGCGCAGTTCAACGCAAAGTGGGAAGGTTCCACAGACAGCAACGAACAATCCCCGTGCTCTGTGCCCTGCTCCAGGAAAATTGATTCGTGTGCGAGGTGGTTTGAAGAGTTCGGAAGACTGCAGGGTGAGAAACAGGACCTTACTGTCGCGTAAAGACACCACAGAGAGCTCCAGGTACGAGGCAAATCTGGGTGATGTGCATCGTGTTTGGGTGATCAAAGCATTGTGATGAATGGCTGGAACTTGCAAAACGTACCTGTGCCTCGCTTGGCGTAACCTGAATTGCGCTGAACAGGAGCTGTTCTTGGTGTGAGGCTTTGCGACGGTCTCAAGTTCTGTGCGCCTGTGGTCAAGCGCCCTCGCCGGCCACTCAGGTTGGTGGAGAGGATTCTGCGCGTTTCAACCGTCCGACGTCAAATTACGAACACTGCTCGTCTTCAGCCGGTGAAAAAACAACACGCCGATGCCCCAGCGGTGCCGGTTGATGTTCTTGTTCTGATTGTCCCGTTTCTCGGACGAACGCTCGGACTCTACGACTTTGCTATGAACCGTGTTGGCTGAATAGTTCGTTGCAAGAATGTTTGGAAGAAAGGCTGGGTTGGTGGTCTTCCTGTTCTTGCAATTTAGGAACGTCAGGAATTTGATGGAGAAATTTGGGGTGATTAGAAGTGGTGTGGACAGGTCTGTGGAATCTTCATCTCCCTGCACTGGGTCAACTTTCTTCGGTAATCCTACACTGCACTCGGACGGTTTGTTGTGCAGTTACGGTTTTGGCGTTCAGTCACAGCTCCGACAAAATACGAGTAGTTTGTTGTCTTTATTGTTTTGCGAAGGTTGCGTCTTCGATTAGATTTGAAGTGAACAGGCAGCTGGACACATTCATGACATTCAAAAGCGTGTCCAGCATTTCTTCTGAGGGGTGGAGACACAGTTCACCCAGCAATGGCCACTTTGTGAATGTAATGAAGGCTGATCTCGTGGGTCACTTGTCCTTCTGGCAGATCTGGGATCGGGGACGATCTAGAAAAGGCGAACTTCAGAAAGTTTGCATTTTGAGCGAGTGTGTGTGTGTGTGTGTGTGTGTGTGTGTGTGTGTGTGTGTGTGTGCATAGGTGTGGACACCATTGCGGATCATCAAGTCGAAAATAGTGGGTTCCAAAAAGTGTGAAAGGGCAGGTTATTTGGTTGTGCGTGCAATGTGCAATTTCTCTACAAGAGACAAAAAGATGACCGTCCACATGCTTTGTGTTCACCAGCCATTGCGCGGCGTACAAGCCAACGCGCGGCTGGTCCGAAAATATCGTGTTTCAAAAAAAAACAAAACTGAAACACAGTAACCCTTCTTTGTAGCACGAGGGTCTTTCGACGCCGGAGTGACACCAGTACTTTTTATTCAGAAGAAAAATCTGGTGTGTCAGGTCAGTGAAGAGTGACAGACACCACACAAGTGATAAACGAATTCCCCTTTTTTAGTGGAGCGTCCCGACCATAAACAACGCTTGAATTCCGATGGCGTTTTTCGTCGATTTTCTCCCACACTACGGTCACAAAGCCTCTCATAAGGCCCCGTCTGTGCCATTCTCTTTGTTCTTTACGTTAGATTCCTTTTCAGTAATTCTACTGTAAGCCCAGCACACCCATATTAAAGCATTTAACACAAAAGACTTGATACTTTAACATCAGTACACTTGATATGAAGTAGTCAAGTTCAACACAGTGAATGTAAAACAGTAGATTACTTG
>JAAUXT010017744.1_pt1 | contig 20734 bp, 18 predicted proteins | sample 7278171 | NCBI WGS metagenome assembly JAAUXT01 (sample SAMN14350112, study PRJNA611818) | marine sediment metagenome | isolation source: surface marine sediment (1.8m) | place: French Polynesia: Moorea | collected 2018-08 | reverse complement strand
TTCTTGAGTAAACTCTCCACTGGTGATTACTGGTTCATAATGCTGATTGTGGGTTATCATCTGCGGTGGTGCCTGCACCAAGAGCAACTTCATCAATCCATCAAACACCCTTTACAAAAGCTTCAAAGCCTCCGCCTGTGAACAAGTTTGTCTGAACCAACAGGCCATGAAAATGGCCACCAGAAACTTTGGTAATCAATGTTTGCGTCCGGCCTTTCCTTTCCAGATTTCAAACTTTGCTTCAACAAAGAACGACAGTTTGTCATACGAAACTGATCTTCTTTTGGACGAAGCAATTATGAGTGTGGAACAGCATTTTTGCCTTTCAAGATTTTTCGTCAACGTGCAGAGTGTAGAACCCTTGCAGCCAACAGTTTTGGAGGATATCGCGTCGTCGCACATCACGATGAAGTGAACAGAATGATTTAGTTTTGGATTTGAACGTGTTGTTGCTGTTGTGGTTGTTGCTTGTCTCGATGTTTGTCCGCTTTCACATTTCTTGCGTTCTTGTGCACAGGTGAACTCACGACTTCCCGTGCACCAGACGGGAAAGAAATTTCTCTTGGGCCAGTAGAAAGCAAATATACGTAGATCTTGTCGGAGCAACGACAGACTGAAGACTGAAAACCACGATCTGTGCAAGCATGAATGTTACGAGCAGTTTCTGGGAAAAGTAATTTCAAACAAACATCCGAAACTCCGTTTGCGAAGAATCTGAGAAAACAATCCATATTTTCATTTTGCAAAACGGATTTTCATTCAAGCACCTTATCTCGGGGAATTTTGCTGTGGACTGTGTCCAAACGTTCCTCTCATAGGAACAAGAGCACTTGTACTTTGAGTTGCAAGCGTCCAAATGAACACCAAAATTAGAATCGCAAACCCCTTTCTGCTGACAGAGAATTTCTTGATTCCATTAAATTCCGTCAAATCATGAAACAGGTTGATTTGAATCTGACAAGGTCCATGCTTAATTCTGGGATCTGGACAATAGAAATGAGCTTCAATCTGATAAGGCGGTTGATGAATGTTGACAGATCCGCAGTGTCCGCCGCACAGTGGATTGCCGCCGCTCATTCAAGAACTCAAACCCGGGGCGGAATCTGCGGAGCTGCGGGGCCTGTGGACCGAGGTGAAGTATCCTGCACAGCCAGACGCGGATTTTCCCCTGGCTTGCAGCATGATTCGCCAGCCATTCGAATTTTTTTTTAGGCAGCAAAGAAATTGACCTGGCGACAAAAACTTCGAGAATCCCTCGATCGAACTGCTTGGACGTTCAGCCTGAAACCACGTTCCCTGCTGGGACATGTGGACGGTGGACCGGACGACGGGTTCCTTGGTTTGTGTCTTCAAAGCTAATCAGAACACAGCACATCCTCGTCACAACAAAATCCTGGATCCGCCCTTTGCCAACACTTTTATTGGACGCGTGTTGTCTGCACATCATGTTTCTGAACTTTTCGTTGACGGGATTGACATTCAAAACTTCACAATCCCACCCGCGCAGTCCGTACGACTGTGGCTCCAAGGCTTTCACATTCCTTCCGAGTCCACGGCATGACAGTGTGGACACTCTGGTGCCTTTCCAATTTCATAGTGATGTCTAATAGTGTTTAATCTGCAATTCATAAAGTGCTTAGTTTTGGAAAAGCAGCTTTGCCGTTACTTCTGGAGCTGAGCACCGGACTAAACCCTCAATCATATTACACAGAGTGCTCCCTCAACAGAATTTTCCACATGCAATAAAGATTAGGCACCATTTATCCGGACAACCACGATATAAAACAGGATTTACACGACTACAAATGGTAAATGTACTTTGGGCTCTGGATCGTAGGATGAGAGAGTGGAGAAAGCTTCTCCCCAAACCGCCACTGGTTGAGCCATATTTGGAAACAATTTCGGATACATTTTCACGAAACGCAAAAACCTTGATGGGTGCAGGAGTGTCTGTCGGACGAGGAAATACACATTGCTCGTTTTCATAATTGATTGCAACAAAGGAATCCTCTTTTCAGGGAATCATTCCGGATTGGAAAGCCGAATCTGAGCTCGTGTGCCGAAAAGCGGATCAAACTTGCCCAAACAACGCACAATGCCTCGCGCAGCTGTTCTGGACAGACCCACTGCAGTTCCGTGTCTCTCAAGTAAACATTCTTGCCAGTGTGCATTTGTCTTTCAGGAATGCAACAGTTCAGGAAGCACCTGCCTGCCAATTGTCTTGTGAAAGAAAGTTTTCAATGTGCTCAACTTCCTCCCACCCACACTATTTTTTCCTGTTTTCCTCTCCCGTTTCTGAATTGATAAAAAGATCTCGAATGTCAATCCTAGAAATGCACTCAAAGTTGGTGCAAGTCTCTAAGATTACAGTCTTTGTTTGGTATCATGAACCATACAAAGCCAGTAAGTACAGAATTGTAATGGTTTATTGTTATCAAATGCAGGTGGGGACAAAAGGCAAGCACTTAACATATTTCATAAGGTATGAGTCCAAGCAAACAGACATCCAAAAGACACAAACTGTTTGAAGAAAAACACTGGATTTGCGAGGGTTCAAATTTGACGCATTTTTGACGAAGACAACTCCCAGACCAGCACCAAGATGAGTAAGAACAAACAAACGCAATATCAACCCAAAACTGGCATTTTTCAAACAAACCCTTTCTTTCATTCTTGGCAGATCGACCAGAATAAGCATTGACTGGGTCCATTTCAATGATTCGATTCTCACAGCGTTGGCTTCTGCCACACCACATTGAAACATACTTGTTTGCCTTTCGTGTCCTCACAAATACCGAACAACAAAAAAGTCTTTCCCTGCGGATGTCAAAAAATACCAGAAAGAAATTTGCTGCAGCGATTGTCTGAGAACAACCCAAGAGAAAAAGGTGTAAGCCATCTGTTTCTGGCGCAACTGTGTTCAGAAAAACAAAACGCTCACATAATTTGGTTGACAACCGTTTGGGAGCAAACCTTGAAATGATTGGGAAAAGTTTCCTCCAAAAGTGGAATTGATAAGAAGATTCAATATGTCACTTTTCCACAAGAAATAACATAAAAGAGCGCACGCTGCTCGTCCTCGTACACCTGGTCAGATTATTCCAATTTTTATGATAGGGATGTTTTTCCTCGGTTTAAGCGTCACCTGAAATTGCGAGTATGCAATCAATTAAACAGTGTGATTTAATTACATAGAGGGTACCAAAAACTACGATCTAAGCGGGATCCCGATTCAGCCGAGCTCGTATTATTCTATCTGGGTGTATCCACAACCCATCCTCACACCCCCGGGTCACAACAAACGTCAAAAATAACAGGTGGTGATATGCAGCCAAAACGAATAATGAGGGAGGAATCTTTTTCGAGTACGCGGGCCTTGATCCGTGGTGGCTCTGAGTCCTTCTTTTGAGAACACAGCTGAACAAGACGCATTTCTGTGTCCTTGGCTCACATTGTTGGGGCGGGGGGGGTAGGGTGGCGCGCCTCTTCTCACACGACCTTCCTTACTCCCGAGACATTTTTCGCTGCCGCATTCCCTTGCCTTTGGCTGCCGAAGTTTTCGCATTGTTTTTTGGTGGAACCACAATTCCCTCCCACAAAAGGAAAGTGACTTCAGCCGAAGTTCCGGATGATCACACCAGAACTCCACGCCGCTTGAACTCACCTTGAATTGAACCATTCTTCCGAGCTCGATTAAAAAGCAACTACCATCTGTCGAGCAGGCTCAGAACTACCAAGCGTCACAAAGGGCAATCTGAGGAGACGCCGTCGAAAAGTGAGATGCTTCCATCTGCAGTCAAACACTGCCGATGCAATTGTTTCCCTGGATTTATTTTGTCAAGTCACCATGACGAGTACGGGGCTGTTTCCGTTGGTTTTTGGACCGATTACGATGTTCTTTGCATGTGTGAAATATAGATCTATAGACGTTTCAGCACTCAGATTGTTATCATGAAAAAGCATAGAGTCAAATAAAACCAACTGTTTGGCTGTTGATCACAAATTGGCTGCTGTTTCTGGTGACATTACATTTCAGTGAGGTCGTGGCTCTGCAAAAAGTTGATCAGAGAATGAAATGAGATTCATGGATAAAGAAGAAGTGTGAGACGTTCAGTGATCAGGAGGATCCAGAAATTCATGGTGATGGACCGTTTCGCGGCTCGGAAATGTACTGAGGAACATTGGGACGAAACTCAACAAAAACGTACGAAACTCACTGTACTCAGTTATATTCCAAGCCGAAAATGCTCAGTGTTATTCCGAGCAAAGTATGTATGAGTTTCGTGTATTCTTTGGAGTTTCGTTCCCGCGTTCCTAAATATTATTCCGAGCCGCAAAACGGCCTCAGTGCAAAGAGTGTTTCTTCCATCAAACATTGGTTCTGTTGATTCTGTTGGAGTGGTCAAAACTAAATTACAAATCTGCCAACAACTGGAGCACCAAAGAAATGCACAGCGATGAAAGTAAACCATATTCAAGCCACCGTGAATCAAGATCAGCGGTCATCCGTCTTGAGATTGTAAGGCAAAGACACTTTCTTGTGGGACAGTGCACAATACATCAAATGCATTGTGATCCACAACTCACAGAAAAAAATGAAGAGTGGATAATGCATGTCACAGCAACCCAAAAGATTCACAAATGCACCTGTAACATCTTGCTCTGCAGACTTTGCAATCTTATCAGGATCCAGTGGATTGAGTGCATGATAGCTCAAGATGAGTCATGGCTGTTTATGTTGGATCCTGTGTAAAAGGGGACCACCAAAGGATGGCTCAGACGTCATCAGTCAAGTCCAGGACCAAGAGGATGTCTGTCAAGACAATGCCAGCAGCCTTCCTGGACCATGGCAGATCCATCATAAATTCACACTGGATGGTCACTGGATTGATGCCATCCCTTGTGCGAACTTTTGGACAGATTCCTGACGACAAGTTGTCACAGCAGAAAAAGGCCTCAACAACTGTTCCAGTGTGGCAGATAATGATTGTTGTGAGATGTTCACAAAGCAAGATGCACTGGTTGGGAGATCATCACCTTTCCGCAACACCACACATTGGTTTCTCTCCTGACATAAATTCTATGGATGTCTGGTTCTTTAATCATGTCAAGAGTTCTGTTGGACACAGACTGGCACTGTCCACAGGACTTTCTCTCTTTCTCTTTTCCTCTTTCTCTCTCTCTCCCTCTCTCTTTCTTCCTCTCTCTTTTTTCTGTCTTTGTCTCAAACTCTCTTTTTCTCTTTTGCCAAAAGCGCACAACCACCAGGTGCTCTGCCCTGAAGGGACATCACGCAACAAGCGCAGAGAGGAATTTCCGAGACAAACGAAACAGCTTGCCTGCCTCTGGTGACAACATCCACCGACGAGTGTCGTGAATTCCTGAGAGAAATCTCCCAGGTCACCTGCACTGACCCCAATTTGATTAGGAGTTCCCCGAAAGAGTGCAAAATTCTGTTAGTTGATGTTTATTAGATTTGCAGCCAATTTTCAAGATAATGTAGCCAAAGGATACCAAATTGAGAGTCGTACATAGATAGGACGAGTGGGATCGAGATGTGAAACGAAGACTGTTTTGTGGCGATCGCGTGCAGGGCATTTCTGTGGTTGGTAGATGGATGGAGACCATCCCACGTTGTTGTATCCAAGTGAACAGGTTTCTCTTTCGTTACGCCAACCATGCAAACCGGAGCCTTGCACGTGTTTTGTGATGATGAAAGTCACTGCGGCTGCTGCTGCTGAGAGCTCAGCCAATGAAGTTGCACAGTACACAGGGCTTCATCGGGTAGAAACGGGGCCAACGTCAACACGGATCCTGACGTTGTGTGTGATTCAAGTGGACATGAGATGCGGAACCAGCAGTGCAGAACCAGGTGTGTGGTTTCCAATTTCCACACCCCATCTCCCCCACCCTAGGACTCCGATTCCGGATCCCTCCTTGTGGAACAGCAGAAAGCAACAAGACATCAATGATGAACAAGCGAGCAGCACCACTAACAAGCCATTGTGCTCATAACACATGTAACACACAGCAGCAAAGATGTCAGTCTGCCTGCCAGGAAATGTTTCTCAGCCAAAATGGTTTTCAAACTTTTTCTGTGTTTTTTTTTTCCAAAAAAAGCATGAATTATGACACCAAAATTTTAAGTGTCACAAAAAATTGACACATTTCAAGCTTTGACACCTTTTCTGAAACAAGTGTCATAGATTGATACTTGCCCTCACAGGAAGTGTGAACATTTCATGATTCCTGTTTAAAAATGCAAAAGTTGGAACTTGAAACTCATACACCTTTACTAGAAATGCATTTACATGTATTTACATTCTGTTCAAAAATTGCCAATGTCTTGTGCTGTTTTGTAAAGTTTCATTCAAAACAAAATGAGAAGAAGCAAGGAAAAGAACAACAAAAATAATTTTTCATCATTCATTGAAAATGCAATTCCATACTCTTGCAAGATGGGAAAACCTCAGTAGTGCAGTGGTTTGAGCAAAGGACTTCAAAGCCAAAGGGTGCAAGTTCAAGTCCCACTGAAAAATTTTTTTCTTCAAACTAGTGCGGTATCAGAATATTGCTGCTTGGAAATATGCTCAATTTCATTAAGCCTTGTTATTGGTAAGAGAAAAAATGAGAAAGTGCAACGGACAAAAATAATCAAACGAAAATGGTATCCATCACAAAGATGGGGCACTTTTTGTGTCAATTTTCTTTTTTTGACATTTCATTTTCATTTGTCTTCCAAAGGCTGATTCCTTCACCCATGGGGGTAAAACAATGAGCCTTCTTTTACCTGGGGTGGGGAGTGTAAAGTAATCGACCATTTTTCACTTGGGGTGAAGCAATGAACTGTTGGTTTGGGCGAAGTGACATTTTCGTACAGGCAGACTGGCGTGTTTGCTGGAACAACGGCACAGTGAATGAGGCAAAGAAACCAACTGTTGGTTTGGTGAACAGCAGTATCAATTGGTGATATTGACCATAGCAACAAAAAAGTTGGTCATGTTACTCCTGGGCAAAAAGTCAATTTATTACTTTACCCTGGCTGTGGCTGAGGAAGGGGTTTGGCCTGGGAGGGGAGGGGGTAGAAATTGCGGACTGACGCACACATGGATTCATGCCACTGGGTTTCAAGCAGTTTGCTTCACCAATCAACTTGGCTACAGTCAAAAGACTAGATGTTTACTCCTCATTTGGCAGCAAACATACCCATGCAACATCAGTGAAGTACGAGTTTGTCAACACAAAGTCACATATCAACTCACAAACTCATACGAACTCGCACATGCAGGGATAAAAATGTGTTCATGCAGGCCTTTCACAGACATCAAAAAATAGGCATAAATTCTCAGTCAACCTGAGCCCAGTTGGGTCCCACCTCCCCGTGCAGGCCCTGTCATTGAAGCATCGATCACGTCGGCCGCTTCGAGATCCGCACTTGCGTGAAGGCCCCGAAACACTCCGCTCCCAGGCACTCAGCTGACGGAGCCAGACGCACAAACAACCGCTGCGCTCAGCATATTGCAGTCTATTGCACCACTTACTTGGATGTAACAAGGATTTGCAAAGTCATTTGCGGATAACTGCAGCATGGCGGATTCCCAACCCCTGCACAGAGCAGAGAAACCGCGACGCAAGTCCAAGTCCTGCTCGGGATATGGCTGCTGTAAATTTGTCGTCGGTCTCTACGCTTTCATATTCTTCGTAAGTACAACAGTGTGTCACTTGACCACGGGCTGTTGGCATTGGTTTGTAACAGTGACCATTTCACTCAACTTCTGTCTCTGATCGTCCAGTCCTTCAGAGCGCACATGTGTTCGTTACGCACATGCGTGTGCGTGCGTGCGTGCGTGCGTGCGTGCGTGTGTGTGTGTGTGTGTGGGTTTGTGTTCGCCCGCTTGTGCAACATCGGATCAGACGCACGTGTTGGACAAGCTCACGTCCAACGAATCAGTGCGGAACATTCATAAGACTTTCAAACAGTCTGACAAATAGGCCACAACCTTGAAGCCAAGTGGAAAAGCAGCTGCCGAGATGGGTACAATAGATAGAGCGGCGATGTCTCACTGACTTCGGAGCAAGGAGCTCGTGGTATTGAGGTCGAGAATTCCAAGAAGGTAGATCGAGCACAGACAACAAATTGGCACTGAACAGCATCTTCATATGTTCACATGGCCTGAATAAACAGCAACTGGGCTGCCTTTTTACCAAGGCTGAATGAAGTGTTGCACGTCCAATTTTCTGCACATTTGCCTCGGCGAGTAAAATGCTGTTTCTGTGAGAAATTTGGGTTGTCTGGTGCAGTGCACCAATTGACAAAGTACATTGCACTGAGGATTCAGGTCGATTCACAGTATGTCACTTGTCATTGCCTGTGGATATGTGCATTACTGGAAAGGAAGTGAGCACAATCAGAAGAAAACATGTTCCACTGCTTGCCTGAGTGTGACTGACACATATTCATTGCAGCATGCAAATCTCGAAATGCGCAACGAATCATGGCTGAGCAAAGATTCGAGCACCAATTCTTGCACTGTTTTTCTGACAACTTTTGTGCCGCTCAAACAAATTGGATTTTCAGAGTGCCAAGGCGATTTGCAAAGAAGCCTGATGAATACCAATATTTTTCATTTTCTTCCAATCTCCATATTTGCGATTCTGCACCTGAACCGCGGGTCAATGTCAGTGATTCATGGGAGTACGAGTACGAGTCCGTTCGAATCTAATCTTCACGGGGATGTACACCCCAGGAAGCCCAGAGAAAACGGACTTCACTCAGAGATGCGGCTAAATATACTCGCCTCCCTCTCCCCCATCTGTAGCTGAGCAGGGCATTCATCTTCCTGTAATATTCATCTGCTGCAGATACAGCCCACAACACAACACGAATTCTTCTGTCTTCCTCCTCCGCAGCTGGGCCTCGGGCTGTGGTGAAAGATCTGGTCTCACCTGAACGAGTCCGATTTCACTTTTTTTTAATCTCGAGAGAAGAAACGGCATTTTGAACAGTTGTAACTTTGAAATTGGCGCGTCTCTTCTTGAGATGGCTTGGTGTTGAAGTTGGCGAGCTGCGCAGCCAGAGCACGCGAGAACTTTTTGCTCACAGAGAAGGAGACGAACTCCTGGAGCTCCAGCTCGCCCGCGTGCATCACAAATTGGTTTCATGAGCGTGACTTGAAAGCCTCCCTAATTCCGTTGCCACCTGTAGATGCACCGAGCCTGGGGAAGAGATCCACACCAAATTTGCCATGTACCTCAGCAAACTAGCACGGCGTGGCTGTTCATCTCAATTATCAGGTTCCATGATTTATGCAAAGAACACCGACATGTTTCTTGTTAAGAATGGGAAGCCTTATTTCCCCTCACTTTGAATGCAGAAAGCGAAAGCTTCTGTATTCACACGGGAGACCTTTCACCCTTTCAAGTCATCAGCGTGATATTAAACTGACATTAATCTTTCGTCTGCATGCACTCTCAAAAGTCCCTCTTTCTTCACTCACTCGCCAAATACTCAGTTTAGCAGAGGTTTCATCCTGACAGTGTTCACAAATTGACATGACAATTGCCGGTTCATCCGCCAAATGCTGCTGAATGATCATTGTCTGTGACAAGTTTTTTCTGGCATTCCGCCCACCCATCCCTGGCTGCAGTTTCAACATTTTGGAAGATGGATGCATTTTCGCGATTTCTCTTCTTTGATCTCAACCGCACATCAAACTGCTGTGAACGCACGTACTAAAAGGTTGGAGAACAATATGAAACAAGCATTGTTTGCACAGCTTCTCATTCGGATGCACATACTCCCACAAACACGTAAAACAGATGGCACAAATGTTTTGATAAAACTTGCACATGGAATGGCCAGCTTTTTGTGACTGCAGTCTCTTTTGCAGCAACTTCTCGTCGTGCAGAAGCCACCGTGTTTTGCAAGATTTTGTGGCTTTTCCCGGAACGTTGCCCTCCGTTTGTGGCGCAGATCTTTGGCGTTTCATTTCTGAATGTTCCCTTGCGTTCAAGCATGCTTGAAAATTGAACACAGAACATTAATCAATGCACCGGTTCACCTTGAATCCGGCACGCAGCAGCAGCACGGAGTCGCTGTATCGTGCAGGCTTCGCTTCAGTCCCACGCTGCTGTTTTGAGGCGTGTACACCTGAGGCTGATACGTACATCTCTATTGATCTCGCACCTGTTTCCTGCAGTGTAGATCTGCTTTTCCTTATCTATATCTGTCAGCAGCAGGTGACGGGGCCACGGGAGAAAAACACAGTTGCCGCAGCAGCAACAGTCTCATTCTTGTAAAGCTATACGTTTGAAGCACACGGTGCGCGTACTTCGATTTACTTACTGCTCCTTGTGTTTGCAATAGCAATTTGCCTTGAATGGTTTGATTCTCCGAACAGCAAGGCAGCTTGGTTGGGTTTGAGCAGCTGACTGCACCTGATTTACGGCATAAAAAGCGCGACGTCCTTCCGTCGCTGCTCGTGCTTGTATCCAATATGCGTCGCTTATGAAATATTCACACGCATCTATTCATACTCGGATGATGAGATCAGATTGTCAGCGCAGACGAACAGAACATGTAATTTCCTTTCCACTTTAGATTACGAACCTTTGTGGCTTCTTTTGCCCCCAACACTGCAGTCACAGACGTCTGCGAAAGACCCTGCTAAAGGTCTTCGCATTTGCTGATGCCACAGAGCTTTTTCCCCACCTGCTGGTTTTGCTGCAGGCGAAGTGTGCCCGTGGTCAACCGCAAAGTAATTATCACCAACTCGCCACTGAGACCACATCACGAGCGACTAATTGCAGAACGATGTCCTGTGTGAGACCTGCGGGAAAGAGTCGCAGCTGAGCAGCTGGACGTCTCAAAACTATTAACATGTGCCACGCAACCACCCAACTGAACTCTTTGGAACAGCGACAACTCAGGACACTCCTTGCCATGTCACAGATAAACGCCCTTTACCTTTGGCCTTTCTTCCCGAATCAAGGCTGGGCAGCTGTATCCGTACGGATGCGCGCACGATTCCTGATAAGGCCTCCTCTTGCTGCGCATGCTGATTAAAATGGCAGGATTCTTCCCGTGATAAGATGCGATGATGGACAGGAAAATAATTGAACTCTGAATGTCAGTTTTCAGTTATTGCAGCTGACAAACGCAACTGACGTGGGGTGAAGGGAGCACATGCGTGGCTTCGGGAATCTGAATTTCTACCTGCACAGGGAGGATTGAAACGTAACACTGAAAATGCATTGATTGAGCAAGAAGGTGTTCATTACCGGGTGACGGCAAGCTGAGACACAAACAAACCTCACGCAGGCACAATCTCTGTCATCCTTTCACACTTCTGCGGGGTGCCAAGAAAGCGATTTCTGCGACTGACTGCACAGCTGTTTTATGAGCCTTTCGTATCATCGGAGCAATCCCCTCAAAATAAGCTTCTTCCTCACACACGATAAAGCACTTGCCCCCGTTATTGTCCCCCAGGTCTGTATGAATTGGCCTTGAAAAGCGTCAGACGATGACAGGGGAAGCCATTGATTGGATCGATGATGATGGATTGATAGTGGAGGGAGTGGTTGCCCGGAGCTGCATCTGTCCCGACGGACCCGACGGTCGCGTCTCGACGAGGCCGTCCCGAACTCGTGAAAAGCCTCGCAGATCTGTCCCCGTTCATCGCGATGACAGGGACGTTGTGTGTGATTGATGAGAGAAGAACCTGCGGACGGGATGCAGCTCTGCAGAGTGCAAAGAGGAGGAATTAATTTTCTCCTTTTCTCCGTTTTCAGTGCTGTTCCAAATCTCAATTTTGTTTGAGTCATTTCAATCTTTGTTTCAAACAGGACCATTCATACAGTCACACCCACCCAGCGAGTCCCACCAAAGGTTCCAGTTTTTCTGGTCACATTTATTCTTCATGTCCATGTGAAATTTCACACCCTTGTTCAAATTTGTGAATGATTTTCACGGGTTGGTGCCAAGTGTGGCAGGTGATGAATGGAGAAGAAAAGGGGTCCGTCCTGCATTGTTTTCTTGAATGAAGCCTGACTCCACTCGAGAAGCCAACAAAGGTAAAAGAGAGATCCTTTTGCGCTGAGTAGGTTTCCGCAGTGTTTCTTGTGAGCTCGGTTTGGAACCATTGTCAACGTGAAAGAACTGCGTGTGAATCGAGCGCATCCACAGTAATGACTTGGCCAGGAAAACAATGCGTGGGATTAGCGAGGCACGGAGCCATTTGCTGATTTGTCGCCTAAGAAGCTTATCCACCTCTTCAGTGCCCATCTGCCGCTCCCACTGGAGCGGAGGACACTCAAGTGGCGGAAGAGCAACATTGCAGACAGACCAAATTTGAACCAGAATTGGAAATTGCAGCTGCGTGTGTTGAATACTTGAGCTTTTTCTTGACATTTGATGAGGGACTGGAACACTCTGCTCAGAGACCACGATCTTTACTGATTCAGGTCGTTACAGTAAAGATGTCGTGCAAGAAAAAAGGAACTAAAGCATGGTGAGCAAACCCAAAAGAGGCCAACAATCAACAACAACATTGTTGGTAACCACAGCGCTCTGTTGGAGCCAACATTTGTGTCGAACAACATGCTCGGTATGAATCCACATTTGGACTGTGGCCATCGCCAAACTCAAAGCTGATTGTGGCTGAATGTCGCACACAGAACAACTTTCAAACGTAGTACTGCATTTGGGACAAAAATGTCTTGAGAATTTCACAACAACGAAACATCTCAGTGCACCGAACCAAGGTTTGCAGCACAACAAATTTTGCAGACTGTCATGTACATCTGATATCCATCATTTTATTTCATCCAATGTTGCTGCAGCTCGTAAGTGTTGCATAAAACATCAAAAGCAGCGGAGTCATGACAATACATATTGTGCTGATGATCCAAGTGCTTCACACCGTAAAATTATCACTTTGACCGAAACAGCTGCAGAGTGGCAAATATTTGCGTTGGCTGTAGCGTTTGTGCTGCTAAGTGTGTGACATATCTTTCTGTGGGTGGATTCTGCAGAAATGAGTTTCCAGAAATATCAGACAAATCAACAGATTCCGGCACGTCTCTCATTCTTCCGTCTCGATTGGACTCGCATGCAGTGAACTTGCAGTTCGGTTCAACGCCGCACAAACAGCTCCAGCATTTCTTTTTCTGCAGACCTTCAAATGTTGCTTTCCACCTGTGAATGTGCAATGTGTACAGCATGGGAATCCATTGGAAGCCCAAATATGTACAGAGCACACGAGATTTGTCTACTTTATGCGCCAATTATCACGCAGTTGTGTGTAACTTTATGTCATGACACGGCACAATAATTACACGGCCACACGATATGGTGGGACTGGGATCAAAGTCGGTCCATTGTGCGTTAATCACGGCGCCGGCACTGAACTGACTTCAGCCGCATTGAGCGATGTGTCAGGCTCAGACAAATGTGTCCGAAAATGGAAACGCTTCACTGCAGGCATTCAGCACTGCGTGCAGGTGCACAGTGCGCAGTGGATTGCTTTTGCTCGTTTTTGTCTTCGAGATTGCCAGAGACAGAGAGCGAGACAAAGAGAACCAAACTCAAGTGCAGAAGGCAATGAGATCACTTTCTGCAACGACATTTAATGGCAACAAATTTTGCAGTGATCCTGACCGTTTGGGGCATTGACAGAAACTTGATACCTTCAAACGACTATGTCATTCATTTCATCAATAACTGGCCAATTCACTCAAAAGGCCACGTCTGTGCCGCGGGGTGAAACTGAAAATCAATACCACCTTTCCTCAAAAAAACATTTCATCACACACCTGTTTTGTGACGGCCGTGGCATTGGTTCTCCCTTCATGACTCCCACCGTTGTCATACTGTCACGAGTTCTTCATTGCACATGCATAATCTATCGACCAACGTGCAGTCACAGAGAATCAATGTACTTGTGCATTGGTGCAGTGTTCATTCAAGTTGCAGAGGCCCAAGGAAAAAAGTGATTGGTTTGACTTGCAGATCAGGTTTGCTGAGTGCAAGGGAAGTTGGTGTGACTGCATACTAACTTGTTCGACTATTCTGGAAAGAAATGTTTGTGAGGTATAGAGACACAAAGGTTTGTGGGCAGAGACGTGCGAAGCATTCTTCTCTTTTCTTCGATGTCTCGACTTGGGTGATGTTTCTCGGAGGCAGCACTCAGACATGTTTATGATATTTGCTGTCACCTTCATCCTCCACTGGCCAGAAGAAGAACTGGAAAGTAAGCGCAAACGTAAACATCCCACGAGGCACGCATTTCATGTTTGTTTATCATATTCAGAAGCAACTTCTTGAGTTACTCGTTAGAAACGCTCACGCACTCCGTGCTGTTTCCGCTTGGCGATTTGTTCTGATTTCAACCATGCCAACATATTTTTTCTGTTCTGGATTGTGTGGCTCACCTGAATGATTGCAAAATTTTGGACTCGTACATGTCAGACAAAAAGATCATCCGAGATGTTTCACGCGCACACATGTACCGAGCACATTCACACGTGCACGTGCATTTGTCACAGTTTTTCATTTCCTGAAGATGTTTGGTAGACCTGAACAAAGGCTTTTCTGTGCGGAAGCAGCAGCAACAAAACAAGAAACGACAAATGTAGATATTGTGGCAGCAATATATGATTTGTTTTCAGTGGAATTGGCTAGGAACCGAGGCCTGAATGACATTAATTGCTTTGTCACAGTTGTTTTCGTTGAGCGTTGCCGAGTCCCTATCCGGGGAAGCGGAACCCAGTTTCTGCTTTTGACAATCATTATTCATGACAATGTTCATCTCACCAACATTTCTGTGGTTTCCTATCAGATTCTGTCCCTCTGTTCCTCAGATCTCAGAAATGTGTCAGGCGATTTCAAAAAGTTCTGCCTTTCATGTATCCTTTCGACTTGGTACAAACGTGCGAAGGAACCAACCCAATGACTGGAGTTTGATAGTCGTGAGGTCTTTCACAAACACATTTGTCCAACAATACGACTCCGTGAAGCCATTTTCAATGACACTTTTATTGCGGATGCGTTCACAAAAGAAAAGAGCCTCTCCACCTGCGAAAATCCTCCACAACCCCAAGAGCTTTTTCGTTTGATTGAAAAAGAAAACGCAAATAAACTGACCATTCGCGATGAAATCTGACATTTCTTTTCACCGGTACTTTTGCTTTTGCAACTTGGTCTGTTGAGCCTCACTTCCATTTCAAGCAGCACATGGAGGATTCTGGTATCTGGGGTCGGGCTTCCAGTACAGCCAGCGCTGGTATCACTGCGTGGTATGAGGGACTGTGGGAGCGTTTTTACCATTTGAGAGCACGAGCAAATGAAACAGAACAGCCGGACAGGCACTTGCAGTTTCCAATTTATGAATCCCAAAGGTCAGAGAGAAAGATGATTTGTGGAGTAAGTTAACGAACCAAACAGCGCAACGCCTGCAGCAAAATCACTTTGCTAATGACATTTTACAACATTGATGATAATGATTTGACAATACACATTATCTCAAGTCATTTAGTGCACTGAAACCCTCCATGCAACCTTCCAGAGGAGAAATTGGATCTCGTTGATCCAATGGCTGGGCTTTTAAGGCGCATCTCAAAGCTGCTCTGTTTGTTCCTCCTAGTCTCTCTCTTGTCGCTTCTGTTTTGTGCGCAGATCTGTGTGCACCGGGAAAAGAGCACTGTCTTGGAAAGGCAATTCGTTGCACGTTTTCCACGCTTGGTGATACTCGTCTGAACGTACAGAGTTTGGAAAAAGTTTGTCCTTTAAAAGGCAAATCTACCAAACTGCAAAGGGCTGATCGATTTTACTTCTCCTGTTAAAACACGCCGCAAAATTTAATTGAGCTTTTGAAAGAAGAATGACTCCAAATGAGCTGTGGGAAGAGGAAAACATGATTTCCTTCATGCTGCAGAACGAACAGCCATTTTGGCGCCACAAAATTTTCATCAATTCTCAATCAGGCGGGTGAGTGGAAAGGTTTTGTTGGGGTGGAGTTGTTATGACAAAGCGCATGCGATTTTCTCCAGCACCCGGCACTTCGGAGTCGCTGCAGTGAAAGAGACGCTGACATGAAAACCAGCCATGAATCGAGGAGAATCTCTGCAGTCTGCAGGACCCGTTTCGAGACATCTCCTTCAAATTAAATTGCTTTCGAATGGGCGTCAGAGCTGTTTTATGGACAATGACAACCTTGTGAAAGGAAGAGTGTGAAAAATGCTCGGATTGAGTGTGGTGCTGCCTCATACTCGTGCGTTCATCAGCATGACTTCACTCTTTGCAGTGGCCGGTATGCACAGCAGCTGAATGTGTGTGTGTGTGTGTGTGTGTGTGTGTGTGTGTGTGTGTGTGTGTGTGTGTGTGTGTGTTTTGGACAGTTTGTTCAGTCTGGAAGGAAAGACATTGTGTGCGAGTACTTCTGTGTCTGTTCCTCAATTGCGTACTTGTTCTGGTTGTAATCTGAGGACAAAACGAAAACGGGTGCAAATGCATCCTCTGTCTTTCCAGATCAGTTTGAGAGCCATACCTTTCCTCTACGATTCAGTGTTTGTTCTATTTTGGTTGAAGGTCACAAACTAGTGGGATGAGAATGCAATACCCACTCGATGCAACCATCTTCCCAGTGTGGATTTTCTCTTTGCCCAAAGATACGATTGTGGGTGCGATGAGTTTCGTTCGTGGGAAAGAACTTCGCATTCCAGCTGGTCGTCTGAAAGAACGCGGCGTGTCTCCCTCCCTGCGCGGTTGCATAGATTTTCCCTCGTGGATCAATCGAATTCCAGCGATGCAATTAATGTCAGGCGAACTCAGGAAGTTTGCGTGCACGAGACCACGAAGCGAGTAACGAACTTCTCTGGCTGGATCGACTTCAGTGCTCCCTGGGGCCGGCCGTGCCTCCACTGGGACAAGCGCAGTGAAACAGTAGATTCCACCCAGAAATTGCATCATGCCATCTGGACCAAAATTACGCGAACAGAGATGACAGACAATTGCATTCACGCGACCAACCACGCGCGTAGACAATGAGATCGAGAGACCAGACAGACCTGCCCGTCCTTTTTCTGGTTCAGAATATCCGAAGCAGGCCAGTTATTTCAACTGGGTGTCGTGCGTGTCGTGTGGCCTTTGAAGGTGACTGACTTCAAGTTCTGTCTCAGTGGTGACTGACTGGTCCTGGTGTGGAGCCCCTCTGGCTGTTTTCGGTGTGACTTGTCCCCGTGGAAGTGCCCAAACCCTTGTGTCCAGTCACACACACACACACACACACACACACACACACGCGCGCGCGCGCGCACGCGCGCGCTACCTTCGACTTCAGATACCAAAGACAGTCATGTTTGTTTCCCTCCAATTTGGCCAAGAGTAGAACCGAGGGGCAATCGACGAGTTCATCGAAAGTCGATGCTGGTTCATTGGTACATAAAGAACCATGTTGGTGCAACAGACTAAACAGTGTTACGTACTCACCAAGTTCATTACTCACAGTGAATATACCCACTTACTCACTAATCAGCACCAGGTTGTTCTTCTGTAGCTACTCACCAGAACTGAACAACTCAAGGACACTGACGAGGGAGAGCATTACTTTCCAAGCAAGTCAGCTCAAAACGCATTTGGCATTTCCCTCATACAGACTTCCTCATGGAGTCTTATATACGAGTTGAACGCAATCCCATTGAGAAGGTTCCGCTACCCAGAGGCACTGCTTGTGTACTCGAGCTTGCTGCAACCACGATGGTTCGGTGTTGTGCTCCCAACACGACCCTGTTACGAACACCTCCACCTGAGCTGCTTCTCACACCTACTCGACCTGCATTCTTCAGTGACTGTTTCATGTGCAGCTGAAGAAGAGAAGGGAAAACTCCCCATTTGACATGCAAGTGACGTCTCACATAACCAAAGAGACCATTGAACCAATATCCCTGTGTTGCTCTTCTGGGAACTCTCCTGTTACGAACGCGCTGTTCTCGCCCTTGTTGCATCCTACATGAACGTGCCTTCACACACGTACCGTGGATGCATACTTGGGATCCGCTTTCTTCTGGATGCAAGATTCCCCCGAAGTAACTACCCGTCCAGTGATGATGTATGTAATTGTACCTTGGCGTTAAATGCGAAACATTCCTGAGTGGTTACCAGACCAGAAACTCACAAGGTTACTTCCCTGCAAAAAGCAGACTGTGCGTGCAATGATAACATGGCAAATGAAGAGGAGTGGGAGCACGGAGATTTCTATCTGTTGCAGGTACAAATTGCATCATGCGCTGATTGCCACGGAAGAAGGGTATCGTCAGGTTCTTCGGAGCATGGTCTGTGCCACGCATCTCTGACTCACAAGGATTCGGAATCTTCTAACACCCGGCAACACAGCTTTGTCGAAGGAATGGAGCTGAGGCGTTTCTCACTTTCAACACCTTCAGCTCAAAGCCAGATAATCGCGGTGCTCGGACGATTGATGCAACAGCAGATGTTGGGCAATAGCTCCGCACGATACTCAGGCATGCAGGTTCACGTCCAGACAGGCAGTGCCTTTGGTTTCGTTGCACGTCCGCGCCCACAAGGAGTCGGGTCCAATGAGTCCATTACAACAAGGCGTGTGTCGCACACTGAATTGTCCTGCGGATGCGGTTCAGCTTCACGGGCCTGGATCTGTGCTCACCCTGAACAAATAACAGAGGTTCATCAGACGACCCTGCGGACTCAACAACCATGCATGAAAGGCTGTTTCCGTTCCCCTTGTGTTTTATCAAATATTCAAAGGGATGCCTGATCATCGGTCTGAGGACCTGGCACTACACACAAGCAGAAGTATCAAAGCCCCCACTTTGCTTGGTTCTTGGTGCAAACTCTCAGTTGGTCAGAGTTTCCATTTGCTGATCCATCTCAGTTTACGTCGAGACGCTTCAATTAATTGCCTCCCGCCTCGGGTGTCGCGTTCCGGGAGGCGCTGTGTACACTGAATCAAGCTCGCAGTTTGCGATCCATTGTCCCCGCAATCCGTGAACAACTCCATGTGAACCGCAAACAAGCGTGTCTGGACTTTGCCTCCGTTTGTGGACAAGCTGTCAAGAGACACAAGGGAACTTACGATTGTGGAATGATTGATCTGGGCGTCTTTGCTGCAAACTGGGTGGTTTGTCTTCAGATGATGGCACTTCATTCATTCACAAAACGTGAGACTTCGGGACAAGACGAAAATGCCGTTTGTTTCGTAATTCATGAGGCTGAGACAAGACGTTTTCTATGGGCCTTCTGCATTGAAAGCAACCCTGAAAGAAAACCTTGCCGCGGGTACAGAATCTCAGAAGTCTTGAACATAACAATGAACAGCGGTGATTTATTGCAGAATTGCGATCCCAGCGCCGAACAGACAGACACTGCAGGTCCCCAGATTGCAATTAGAGCAGCGCGAGATGTGTCGAGATTCCGGTCGAAACAAAGAGAACATCAATATTCCTAATCACGCCAGTCTCTGCAGACAAAGTTGCTACGATCACCATTGATCTGCCTTCACTTGCTGTGTCAGAAGGTTGGACAGGGTTTAACAAGGAAATCCGTGGTTCAACGACTTGTCCTTCAGTGGAACGTCCCCTGAACTGACCTCGTCCATTGAGAATAGGATTTCCATAGAAAATTCCCCACGCGTGAGGCAATGTTTTATCAGTTATACCCACAAAGTTGTCTGCATTCACACTGCATGGCCGACAGGACAACGAATTGGTAGATTTCAACTTTTCCCTGCAGAGCGGTCATTGGCAGTCGGAGTGACGAATCGCGTTCTGTTCCCGTCACGTTGCCCTTTCCTGTCAGTTTTCGTGGCTCATGCAAGCTTCGCGCACTTTGTCGAGCCAATGTTAGTGAAAACCTGCTGAAAAAACTCAACAGAGAAGCTTGACTAAACTCAACACCCTTCTAAAATGCAAAATCAAACGAAAACCCCATTCACCTGAATCAAATCTGCAAAACACATCACCAGGCAGTTCCGCGCTCTCTTCCTTTTGAATTTCAGCTCAATGGAAGTCGTGATGAGAATAAATTTTCTGAGGACTTTTCACGAAGGTCTCTTTGCAAATAACCTTTTTATTACCACGGCCTGATCTGTTCGGGCATATCCAGCCGAACCTCAAGCCCACATCTGGATGGCTGCAGACTGGGGTCACTTTATCAAGGTGAGGGGCACGCCCTGAGCCTCGTAGATCCCCAGAAGCGTAGCGAACGACTTTGACCCCTGGCTCTCCTCCGTCATTGCAGCTGATCGGAGCTCTGCTGTTCAGCTTGGGCGTGGCGATCGCGGTTCTGAAGCAGCAGTACGAGACGATCAACGACGTGGTGACGAGTCCCAGCATCCTCTGCCTCGTCGTCGGGCTCGTCATGATGATCATCGCCATCATCGGCATCATCGGCGTCTGCAAAGAGAAGCTCGTCCTCCTCAAAATCGTGAGTATACGTGATTCTGAGGGGTCGGCGGGGTGGAGGAACATTTTGTTGGTCTTTTTGGGAAATGTAGGCGTCAGGGCGGCGTGTCTGGTGGACGCTCTGTCTATCTGATTAACTGTCTGTCTGTCTCCCTCTGTCTGTCTAAGTCTCTCTCTCTCTCTCTCTCTCTCTCTCTCTCTCTCTCTCTCTCTCTCTCTCTCTCTCTCTCAAGTCCAGTCATGTCCAGTTCTGTCCAGTCCTCTCACTCAATGTTTTCTTTTTTGTCTGTCTGAGTTTGTG
>JAAUXT010030184.1_pt1 | contig 20736 bp, 18 predicted proteins | sample 7278171 | NCBI WGS metagenome assembly JAAUXT01 (sample SAMN14350112, study PRJNA611818) | marine sediment metagenome | isolation source: surface marine sediment (1.8m) | place: French Polynesia: Moorea | collected 2018-08 | reverse complement strand
GGGGGGGTAGTGGTGGTGATGGTGGTGGTGGTGGTGGTGGGGGTGGTGGTGGTGGTGGTGGTGGTGGTGGTGGTGGTGGTCGTGGTGGTGGTGGTGGTAGTGGTGGTGGTGGTGGTGGTGGCTGGGCTTTGGTTGTCATAACAAAGGAATCATGTTTTCTCCACAAGGATGAGTTTGGTTTCCAACACGCGAGTAAAAAAAAATATCCCTGGATGTGTTCATTACCTTCCCTCAGAAAGACGTTAGTCAGAACTGAAATCGGAGAAGGGGTGGACATGTGACTTGGTCAGACAGAAACAGACTTGATCACGACTTGCGCTGCAGTACTCGAGTTCCCGCGGATGATACCTCCGTTTTGCTCATTATCTGATGACGATAAACAAAAACTCAGCTGCCAGTGGGAAAAGGACCGTCGCGAAACTCCGCTAATTGTTCCACCATTTTCACACTGATCACGGAGTGGGAAAATTGGACTTGTTGGAGGTGTATGCAGATTTGCGCAGAACCCCGGACCCTGACATCCAGGCCTCTTTCACACGCAATGAATCGTTTCAGTGTTTGTCTTTTTTGTTGGGTTTCTTATTCTCACAGTGAGGCCAAGCCCACTGGGAATTCAGAACCCTTTTCATGGTTGGAATCCATCATAGATGAAATCCCAGAACAGGCCCCAGCCTTGGCAAGAGAAAGGATTGCGCACAAAAAGAAATCTCATGAAAATTGTGCAATTGTTTGTATATTTGTGATCTCACAAAACCTGTGAACTTCACATTGATGGCCATTGTCGTATTACATGTGTACTTTTTGGGATTAGCAACTGGACCTTGACTTCAAACCAAAACTTGGGTGAGGAATTGGAAGGCCAGATTGGACTCTAACAGAGCAGGTTGTACCGTGTTCACCAATGCATTGGTGATGCTCAGTTGTGATTTACAAAATGAGATGTTAAAATATCAGCAGACAATCTTGTTGGTGCCCCGGCAGTTCACAGACACGAAATTTCCACAGTTTCACAGGTGTAGATCTCAAAGAACGAGAAGCACAAGACGCATGTACCCGTACAGCGAACCTGTAGTTTTCGCAGTTGCACATGTTTTCTACAAGACCTACAAAAACAACAACACGATTCCATTTTGGTTGACATGTGGAGACCCATTGTGAACCTCTTCTGGCTTCAACAGGCAGGTTCTGCAGCGTCGGGACAAAAGCGGAGAAGACGCGGGGTGCGTGTGCGGAGGAGCCAGGAGCTGCGTTTACGCACGCGGTTCTGAACGAAAACGGGAAATTCACTGCGGTTCTGACGCATGCATGCAGCCCACAGAAACAGCGATGAGTCTAAATTCCTTCGTTCAAATTGCCTTGTTGGATTTCAGTCAAACATCGTTTGTGTAAAGAGTGTCACACTTCTCTGCTCGTCAATTTCATTTAATTTCCTGCAGGTTCAGATGAAGAACAGAATCTGCCAAATGTTTTCTTGCTTCAACCTTTAGGTTTGTCAGTCGCTTGTCGTGAGACGGATTGAAGTCAGAGAGAACGCCTCCGCAGACAAAGTTTGTGCAAACCTTCCAAACAACACTGCAGATACCATGGAAAAACGGTGAGTATGAATAATATGAGGACATGTACAGGCGACTGATGCTCGCAGCACGTGGAATATTATCACACACGGCGCATGCAGCCAGTCATACTCTCACTAATGAATTCTTCAGGCTAAGATTCGCGACTTGTGCTAAAATGAGCCGGCACGATCCCAGTTCATCCGATCAACAATGAAGCTCATTCCCAAGTCAGCGAACATGCTCACAGTACTGTATCTTCTCAATTCACTATCACATTGCAAGATCATCAAATGCTTGAGCATTTTTATGCAGGCAGTGAAAATGTGGCCTGATTTGCCCAACAGTGAAACGTCAGTGACGGCCGAAGATATTGTCTGAAGCTGAGGGCCTCAGTGCAGTTGGAGTGAGGTCCTGCAACACCAATGTTTTTTGTGGGAAGATCTGTAACAACGCAACTTCAAACCTTGGTACTTGGATTGGAACTGGAAAACCTCTCCGTTGAGTAATTTGCCCGACGACACACGCTTTCAAATCAGTGTTGAGCAAATCAGACGCACAAGTGTGCAGGGGATACTAGATTTCAGTTTTCGTCGTGGTCGGGACCAAGCTAAATCTCCTTTTCTGCCGGGCCGCAGGGCTCAAGAAGACTTCAATAAATGTGTCCCGAAACTGCTTGGACATGGTGCAATACAGTATAAAATTTATCCCATTGTTTATGAGGGCAAGAATATCAATCAGGTCCCCTAATGGCCCGTAAATCTCATCAACGAAATACGGCAGAATCCCATTGAGGAGATTGAGGATGCCCTGTGGGAACTCAGTGAGGAGGAAGAGAAATACGACTGTGAGCAGCATGCGCGTCGTGCGGTTCGTTTTCCTGTCGCGTCCGTTCGGTTCCTCGCCGCCGCTGGCGGCGCCACCGTCAGGCGCCGGCTTCAGTGACTTCATCATGAGGTGGCGCCGCCGCTGCTGCGCCTTCTTCATCGTTCTCACCAGCAGAATGCTGAGAATCGTCAGCCCAATGCAAGGCACCAGCTTGACTAGAATAGCTTGGATCCAAAAGTTGAAGTCGTACACGAATTTGTCCGTAGCAGTCTCGAGTTTGAAGGAGACGACCCAGATGAAGATTTCGGTGCCATTGACGCCCTCCATGCCCTGGCCCTGCACCGTGATGGTCACGAAGTTGGGGATGCAGACGACCAGTGTCACCACGTACACGATGAAGACGGCAATTTTGGCCCGCTGCAAACTGCACAACACCTGCAAACGAGAAAGGCCAGACCTTTCATTCAAGAATCAGTTTGTTCAGTCTCTCGTCGTCCATCCCACGCAAAATGTGTTTGTGAACAAAATCCAACAGCGCAGAAGAACCCGGTGGCCATGTTTTTTTTCCGTGCAGATACTTTTTTCCCGAGGCAAATGACCACACACGGAAGTTTCCACACAACAGAAACCCTGCGTGAAAAAGATCACACTCACAGTCTGCACACAGGAAGAAAATGTCTGTGCCATTGTGTGCCTTCCAATACGCTTTTCATGCATCCGGAAAAAAGCCTTCCTAATTACTTGTGTGACACCCATTACAGGAGGTCTGCCCGTCCTCGATGCTTCCACTCCGTCGCTCAATGTATCTCTCTTGTTTGCGAAGCTTCGATTTCTCACAGATACAAGAAAGGAGATTCTTTTTATTTCAAAAGGGGTATTCAAAGCAGATATGAGAAGGACTGTTCCTTTCAAAGCTGAGCTCAAAATGCATCTCTGACAAGAGGAGCTGCCATTTTCCTGGCTTTGTACAAGACACTCCGTTGGTTGTGCGTCAATTTTTCCCAACCAAAGTTTGCTCACATTCTGCAGGAAGATTTGTTTCCACAAAGAAAGAAAATGTCGTTGATGCCTTTAACAATTCCCATTCACTATTTTGATTGAACAATGCTTGAAGTGTCTTTGTCTTTTGTGTTTCGTCTCTCCAGTAAATTTAGTTTTCGAGAGCCGTCCCCTCAGCGCTGAATCCTGGGAACACGGCCACAATTAATTGCGCTGTCAGATTTTCAAGTCCGTCTGACAACGGGGGATAAAGTCACTTCCGGTGGAGAAAGCCACTTCCGGTGGAGAAAGCCACTTCCAACAGTTTCAAAACTTTCCACTGAAAAGACTGACGCACAGCATCGCATCCGGACAAACTTACCTGTCCCTTTCGTGGGAACTTTATGAAGATGTATCTGAAGACGGCCAGAGTCACTGTGAGCCAGATGGAGACGGTGTGAACCACGACCGAGAAGCAGGCGAAGAAGAGCATGTATCTGAAAGGAAGGAAGTCTGGTGCCGGTTACCAGATCCGCTGATGGAAGGTTCATCAACGCGCGTTCCGTGAAAGTTGCAAAGTTTGTGTCCAAGGAAAAAATTGAATGCAAAAATTCTGCTGATGTCAAGACAGCAACGACAGCGACTCTATTTGTTGTTCTTCAAAGATTTGACATTCAAACACAAAACTTTTTTCAGCAAAATCCCACAAAAGCCTTTGTGATCACTTTGTACAACGTGAGCTCCACACAAGAGGGATTTTGCAAAGCCTCAGTGAGCGAAAGGTCAGGGTGAATGTGTCAAATATCAAAGCTCGTTGGTTCGGAACGAAAGTTGCGGTGGATTGTGCTGGGGACAAGGACAGGGGCACGAGAGCTCAACTCGTCAGGAGGTACGGATGTGTCTGGAAGGTTTCTGATCAATGTGTTGTGTGTCGCGATTTGGAGCCCCCTTCCCACATGAAATCAAGGCTCAATCAATGCAAGCGTGTGTGTCCTTGTTACTCTGAGAGATCATGAAGGTCTAAATACAAAGGAAACCTAATTGGTCACATGATATGCCTTACCAAACACAGACAGAGCAAAGATGCAGTCTTCAGCGAAAACAAACAAACTAGGAAACAAAATGTGGGTGCCTGCAGGTTGCTGTGGAGCACAAGAGTGTTTTTGTCCCATCTGCCATGCTTCAAATTTGTCTTTCCTCAAGCTTTTGTCTGCAAACTATCCTCAACCTGCCTTCAGGAATACAGCGACAACGCGTTCCAGTCACACCGGGCTCCAAACCTGTGCACCATCCAATGGTTTTCTCCATGACCAGAAATCTTCGCCATTTGTAAAACGCTGCGGTCAAAAGGGTTGCTGTGTCGTTGTTGATGTTTGAAGGGAGTCGTGAATCTTCCAAACCTCATTTCCCTGGGGTTTTTCAGAGCTGTGTTCTGCACCAACAAGACGAGACAAAAACTGGAAGTTTGTTTCCGAGTCTGAATAGATTCACATCACTCAGACGCTAACAGGCCAGAGCCTCACAGTGATGTTCACTGTATTTCTACATCAATGCCTTTGGGAAGCAATAGCTTTCGTGTATTTGTCTTTTATCGTGGTTGAGACAAAACTCCAAAGATCTTATCGATCCTCTTATCCTGCGGGCGCAACCGAATGTCCAGATACTTTTCCTGCGCGCAATCCCTCAGCTTGGAGTCACAGAGATAGGGCCGCCAGCATTAACCTTCCACAATAAAGCAAAAAGACCTGAAAAGATGCGCAGTAGCTTGACCAATTTTGTTGGGCCAACGGTTCTGTGGCTGTAAATTTGGAGCTTGAATTTGTGCACAGCTCCAGTTCTGTTACACAAATGACAGATTCATTGATTCACAGCATGTTTCACGGGAAGCGAGCTGGTTACGATGAAAAACTGCGGCATAAAGCGACGTCCGATCCCAGACCGGAGGCCCTCCTGACAGATGGAGCGGCTTCACCCAGAGGTGCTCACACGAGGAACTCTCAATTTGTCTGGGAAAGTCGCAGCTCGAGTTACCAGTAACGAGTTGGTTCGATCTTCAGGAAAGTATCAAAGAAGCCAACACCAGAACGAAATGTTTGTCGTGAATGTTCCTCTTTTGTTTTGTCGATTGCCACGATCTCCTGTAACTTTAGCTCGCAATTTCAAGTGTGACTCAAAAAAAAATGAAGCACCTGACTTTACATCAACATGTCAGTTGCAAACAATCAACCAGTGTTTTTGAAAAGAGGCATTTTGAGTTTTTCTGCTTCGCATTTGTGGGGAACTCAGAGTGGACTGTACCAGCGTCAGTATGACAAAAGCGAAGAGGTCACTTGAATGACCAGCCATTTCATACGTCTGTGTATGTGTGTGCGTGTGTGAGTATGTGTGTGTGTTTGTCTGTCTGCCTGTCTGTCTATTTTGCAACAGATCTGGGGGGGGGGGGGTGGTTCAAACTCAAACATGTGTCTCAAGACCACACACGCACACGCACGCCTTCAAAAACATAACTGAGGTTTTACGCTGCCTCATTCCTTGTGTAAGAGTCCCTTCCCCACATTTCACTGGACGCGTTTTGTGTTGTACCCTCCGACAAAATCAGTGGCCATTGTTTGCGCTTGGTGAGGCTGTGCCCGTGCACAGTGACACCGCGGACATCGCGATCGCGCCGTGGATACCTGACAGCGCCGAGGGTGTTGCGCTCGGGCGTGGGCTCCGTGCCGTACAGCACGTAGAAGCGCAGCGCGAACGGCAGGTACGCCACCATGGTGAGGCCGTCGCTGACCGCCAGCCCCGTCAGGATGCAGTTGGTCGCCGAGATCATGTTTCTTCTCGTCAGCACGACGATGTTGAGCAAGTTGGCGATGATTCCTAGGATGCAGACCACCGTCGCTAAGTAACCGTGGTACTGCCGGTACCACATGCTGAAGCTGAAATGAGAAGCCGGATGTCCAGTGTCGTTTTGAATTGATGCACCTCAAATCCGACCTTCACACCACGTGTTTTGTATGACATTGCTGCTGGTGCGAAGAGTTGGAACCCTGGGCAGTGGCGGATTTGACTTGAAACCGAAGGATGGAATGTAAGGAAGTCATCGACCTGAGAAGAAGACGAAGAATCAGGAATAGCAACAGTAATTGTTTTTTCTTCAACGTGAAGGCAATCTGTGTGTGGGCTTATGGGCACTTTGTGGGAGGGAACACCTGCAGTAACTCCACGGGAAGATTGAAATCTGCTCAAGCAGATCTGCCATTGATTTACTGGCGCACTTGGCATCTGCAACGTTCAATCGCTGCATGAATTTCAAGCCTTTTTTGGCCCATTGCAGCTTCTTCAGAGAAACAACAGGACAATCTTTCTGTCCTCGTTTCTTCTGGCAATTGAAAATGCACACGTGTGAATCATCTGGTTTCTGTAAATGCTACTTCGTTGACAACTTCTTCATGCGTGTATGCCATGCATGACAAAACCCCCATGTCGCAATTCGTTCATAAGCACATGCTACTTACGATCAATCCCAATTAAACAGAGCCTCTTCGCTTTTGCCTTCAGTCACAAACTTACACACGACTTTGCTTGGGCTTTGAGAACTGCCAATCAATGGGAATCGTATTGCCAGAAGAGAGACAGCATCATGCAGAAATAATTAAAATGTTTTAATTGTGTTGACGCATCAAAGGCTGTGTCTACAGCGGTCTATCCAATGTTGGAAACACTGGAGGGGATTTGCGTGTCAAATCAGTGCTGGGAATCTCTTGAACAGTTCACAAGGGACAAATGGATGATTCGAATGGTAACTGACAGTGCAGTTTTGTGGCTTTGTCCAGAACAACTGTGAATGGTGCGCACATCTCATTCGATGAATTTCTGAGGTTGGGGAAAATGAATTTTATCTGGGTCTGATTCTTTTCTTCCATGGTTTGACCCTGCGACAAGGCAACCAAGAGTCCCACAGCTCCAAACAAGCGAAGTAACAATCAAATTTGAAAGGATTTCTGTGGGAAAATCAGTGAGAGTTGTTCACACAAACATTGATCTCACGGTGTCACGCTCTCTTTTCCCCTCTTCCCGAAGTACGCATGACGTGAAAATATGATGCGAAAAAATCAACCCAAGGGTGTATCAAATCATGAACCTCGCCAGAAATCCACTTGGATCTGGGTTCTTGTCAATCCATTTAAGCCTGTACCCCGCAAGGCCTTAGGGACCATTACCTGTTCTTGATCTTTGTGTCTTTGCTTGTGGAGCAAGTGAAGACACAGCCAGGAGGTCCTCGCAACTCTTTTCGTGTCTTCCTTTGTTGCTAAGGCTGATGAATTTGCACAGTCCCTGTTGTGTTTGCATGTTCCTGCACGCCATTGCCAAGTGATCTGTCAGGGATCAATTTGAATTCGTTTTGTCCTTCTTCTTGGCAGCTTTTTCTTTGCAGCCACAAGTTGCTCTTCTCCATAAAGACAAGAAGTTGTCTTCTGAGATCAAACAACAGACAGACCCAGGAGTTGACCAAAAAAGGTGGCAAATGGCACAGATATTTGCACAGGACCAAAACTAGAGAATTTTGGAACAACCTTCAATTGGTGTGAATACGAGACTCAGAGGTGCAGAGTGGAGGACTGTGTGTATGAAATCAGGGGAGGAGATTTGAGAGGGGGAGGAGTGGGAGTGGGTTCAGAAGGGGTCCAGATGAAAAATTCCACGAGAGAAGTAAACAGGACCTTGAGAAACCACCCTTTTGGTCTTTTTCTGGTTCATCCCAAAAACACTTTTTTCTCTTTTCGTGTGCCTCTTGTTCTGTTTTCTTTCGGCGCACTGGCACCTCCACCTGCACACCTTTGTCAGATCTAACTCACCCCCTCTGCACGCGTTTGTAATGTCCGGGAAAGGCTGTGGCCTCCCGTGTTCTCTTGTTTTGCTTTGTCCTGATGCAGGTGAAAAGGCGTTCTAGTTCGCGGACAGCCATTCTACATTTTTCGAGAATCTGCCTTGATGTAAATTAACAAGTGTGTCTGTCTTGAAGACAAAGGGGGAAAGTGGAACTTTCAGCAGCTGAAGACAGTTGATTTTCCAGAAATTCACACAAATCATACAGACGTTTTGCTTGAACAAATTTTCCAGAGCAATGAACGAAGTTTTGATTGGTCTCAAAAAGAAGCATTTTGCAGAGGTCAAGACTTGTTCTGGGCAAGAAAAACGGCAGCGATGAACAGAAAAAGACGCGTTTCCCAGAATAGACCTAGACTCGTATTTTGAACATCTGTTGAGGACTAGAGCCCTGAAAGCCTGGATGTACACGTTCCCCGGGAGGAGATAAAGTGGGTTTTAACCTTTGCTGGATCGTCTATTCCTGTGAATTAACGTCACTTGTGACTCGGAGCCCTCCCGCTGAAACAGATGTGGAGACAAGGGTCCTTGGCTGAAGTGCGAAGCGTTTACTTACGTCATGAGTCCCTCTGCGCCGGCGTAGTAGAACCCGGGCGCCTCCGTAATCACGGAGTTGGAGGGCGCGGCCGCCGTTCCGTTCTCCATCTTTTCAGGCAGGCGATCCAGCTGCGTCGCCGAGATCCGAGGTGTTTGACGCCTCTGATACTTCAGACAGCTGTACGAATATTCACGTCGTCAGTTCCGAGTCACATGACGCCCTGTTTTTCCAATGTCACGATGTTTAGCGACGGAGACGGGTGAATCGGGTGCGACTGTGTGGCGTGGATTTCCTGCGGGAGAGAATTCGATGCCTCGTGTTACGATGTTGCTTCACGAGAGCTACAGAGGGAGAGAAATTAGCGACCAGATGTTGCCGCCAGGATTCATTCTTTGTTCCACTTGTCATGTACTTTGTCACTCACAGGACCAATTAACAGAGAGTACGAGGTTGCGCTGCTGCGAGAGTTTCAAACAGGTTATACTAGAGACCTCATTTGCAGGAGGAAGATAGAGAGCTCTGTAGACGCAAAAAGACTTCAATGCCACGTTTGCATCTGTGATGAATCGCTTTGGAAAGCAAATGTTGCAGGGAGGTTTCAAGCACGACCCGCTGTGTTCTGTACCTGCGCTTCTTCAGCTGTTCTCCCGTTCTGTACTTTCCTGTCAATGTTGCTGATATTGATTCAGTGTCATTCAACACGAACTTCCGAAGGGCTCATGAGCCTCTGTACGAATCCCATTAGTTGCTCTTTATCACTCTGCCCCTTTCGGAGAGCACTGACTTCTCGTGATGATTGCTCCTCCTGTGAGCGCAGCCAGAGCGCAGGCGCAAATCAAAAGTTCCCGACGACTGGCTGCTGCTTCTGTCTGTTGGACTGGAGTGTGATCATCACGCTCCACTTCAAATCTGTGTGTCAAGCTCCTTGAGTACAAAGCCAAATCTGAAGTCTACGGAGGCCAACAAAATCCCCGCCGCACTATCCTTTTTCCACGCAGTCAAGCATGGTGCCAGTGTTATCCATTGTGGCGCTTTGCACACAAAGCCGAAGTCCTGATTCCTGTGTGGTGTGGGTAACGAGGCTTGTTGTGTTTGGTTTTGCCTGCAGGAGAGAAGACCGAGACTCTGTCAACGCGTAACAGTGACTCTGTGGTAATCTCTGCTGGTTCTGATGGGAGAGTCGAATCGTCCCGGGGGCGTTTCAAACCTCCCTCCGCGTATCAGACGCTTTTGACGAGGCTCGCGACTCCTCTGTCCTTCCTCCACATCGATTGATATGGGAATCTGTGTCAACAGCCACTGTTTCCTTTCAACTTAGTCCCTCGTTTTTCTCTTCTCACATTTCGTTTGCCCGGCGTGCGTGTGGACCGCAGACGGAGGGAGCGTTGAGTCGCACGGGCCGCTCCCGTCGCCTCGACCCGAGTCGCGCAGAAGCTGCTCCGCTCCGGGCAGCTTCTCTTTCTGCTGTATGTGCCGGGGTTACACAGTGAAGCAAATTTGCTTTTCAATTAGGCCTCGAGACAATATTGCCCCCAAAAGAGCCAAAGAATTCTGCTTCAGAATGTCGCCAGTGTATTTCACAAAGACCCTGCATTTATGTGGTGCTTCATTAGTGCTTCCGCTGTTTCGCAAAATTGCCGGAACAAACGCCATCATTTGGCAGAACACGTGCGCTGACTATCACGTGGACCAGAATTCACTCCTTCCCACTCTGAGGACTCGGTTCCACGAAGGTGAACAGACCTTCCCACATCTTGTTGTGGGTTTATGTCGTAGAAACGTTCGTAGTGATGAGACACAGGTGTTAGGTTTGGTTGATTGGGAATAAACAGCACATGCACAAGAAGTTTTGTGGACCATGAGCGCTGAGCTGAATTGATATGTGAGCGGATAGAAATGAAGCAAGGTTCCTCAAACACACTTGGTTGTTGGAAGAACGCTCGAGTCGAAGTGAGAAGAGCGCGGCTTGACGTTCGGCGTGCATCGCGTACAGCTTCCCAGCCCAGCGCGGTCACTGACATCGGGGCTGGGACTGCGAGTCCGTGGGTCCACATCCACGTTCCTCAGGAACCCGTGCGAACACGTTTTCCGACGAGCCCCAAGGCTTGTTTTTCTTTTACGCCGGCTGTCACAAAGCAAGCTCTCACGAGCAGTCGTCTTCATTTGTGTGTTTTTTTGTGTCTCACGTCCATGAAACACAACAGCTTTTCTTACCTCATGGACCGCTGACTGTCGTGCGCCTCCGGTTTCTTACGAATTCGATCTGTGTAGCAGCTCTCCTTCTTCAGGCGTTTCAAGTTCACGACAATACGCTGTCAACATATCACACGAGTCTTCAGTTCACCTTCTCACAAAAAACACGGAACGTGACACACCCAGATCGAAACCCTAAACAGCAGTGGAAGTCTTCCTCGTCAACATATTCTGGTGGAAAGTGTGAGTGTATTTGGCGCAGAAACACGACTGGTTTTGGAATAAGTGAGGAACGAGCGCTGTGGCCGATCTCCCGCAGACATTAGATTGAGAATCATGGGGAGGTAGACTGACCCGGTGCTGCCCAGGGTCAGATTCTCGGGGAGTAAAGAGAAGTTGTGGACCTGACACTGTCCCGCTGCCACGGAGATTCCATCTCCTTTTGAATGCCATCGCCGCCGCTCCTTTCCTTTGTGTGCCTCGGAAAACAGATTTTTTTGCCATTTTTTTTTCTGCGTTGTTTCTGAAGTGTCCTCTTTTCTTTGCTCTTTGATTCAAGAATACAACTCGACAACGGTCCGAGTGCACGAAGCACGAAACCGCCTCAACTCTTTGTACTCGATGGAGAAGTTTCATCAAGCGTGATGAGAACCACCTTGATGACCAAACTTTAATTTGGACGCACTTCATCACCTGAGAACAGTTAACGTGCCATTGTGTGGCGTTAATCGCTCGCAAAAGAGCACAATTGGCTGCGAGCTAATGAAGCCCCCGCTCTCACTGCCCTCACCAACGCAACAGGAGCAAATGTCAACTGAGATCCCGAAACATTGCCAGAGCCGAGGAGCTCTTGATTGGACTGTTCCGTGCGGTTTGCGCTGTCGGCTGCACGCAATGTTGATCATCTCACAACAAATCCGCAAGTCTGGATGGCTGCAGGCTGTGCTGCGATTTCCCTTTTTATTCAAGCATTCTGCAGACTCACGGAATTTGTTTTGTGTGTGCGGCGAGGGGCAAGCCAGTTGGAGACAGTGCAAGGGCTGTGGGTGGAAGTCGTTCTGAACAGCAGATCACGTAATACTCCCCAAGCTTCGAGTTGAAACACAACTCAATTCAACCCTCTGATTGAATGCCACGAACAATCGCGTTTCGCACCCGTCTCGGGGGGAGCGGCGGTGCGGGGGGAGCCGAGACGACACGACACGCTCCTCGTCGCGTTTCTCCGTGCGAGTCTCTCCGTTCGGAGCACCTTGACTCTCTGAAGATGTGTGGGCCAGCTTTTCTGGAATGGGCACTAGAGCGGATACGTATTTAGGAGAATAACAGAAAGTGAGCAAAAATGAGTCGGTCTTGCTTCGGTCGTGTATCTTGAATCACACAACGACACACACCCCTGCACACTCAAATTCACGTGATTTGCAACGAACCACGTCAAACAAACCACAAATAGCGCACCAGTATCCTGAGCCATGGCTTCAGTCACTCTCGTTCTGTCCAGCGAGACTGGCAGCGAGACATTTGCCGGAACTGAAGACAATCTTCATCCCTCAACGCAACATGGACGGTTCAGCAGGACCCAGATTCTAACCACTGTGAACAACAGCAAATGAGGCCCATGTGTTTTGCGTGAATCTTGATGAATCACTTCTTTTTTGAAACGACCACTGATCATTTCAGATGTTTTCACACAACGTCCAGCTGTTTCTCTCCCAACACATTGGACTTGGGATGTGCGAGAGAAAGACTTCTGTTCTGAACGATTGTTGCTGAAGAATTCAGGAAGACTTCCAGGAAAGGCCATTTTTCTTCTGCTGTGTCTTGGCAATACGATCATTCGCCTGCGCACATGTTTCTCTGGAGGATGATGGAAGACTGCGTGCAGGTGTGATTCTTGTTGCATCGGATCAGTTTTAATTTTGCGCAACTACGTATCGCTGCTCGTTTTGATGGCAACAAACCAGGCGGCACAACAACATCGGTTATTCGTGTAAAAATGCTTTCAATCTGACGTATGAGAATATCGCCTCATTGGTGCAATTGTGCATTGGTTCTACATGAGGTTTGAGCGCCAGATACTTGCTGCTAAGTCAAGAAACACAAGGTCTTCCAGGGAAATTTTGACAATCAAGTGTCATTCACGAGTACTTGTACTTGCATCTTGCGCTCTTGCCCCTTGGACCTGCGACAGAGCTACTCGTGTGCACTCAGGATGTGTGCAATAGATCAAAACTTCTTTGTTCTTCAACGTCATCACTTGACAATCTGGCTTGAGAACGAAGAAAGCTTGGCAGCTCTAGCCTCGCCTGGGACGAGGCAGGCTGTCTGTGTTTCACAGTTGGCAACTCCACAAGAGAACAGGTGCACACAAAGCGTCTAAGTGGTATTTATTCAATGCTGGAACATTATCATCAAAGCTTTCTCACTCAATAACTGGATATCCAGCTATTTGTTCTTCTTCGAGGTGTGGAATTGCGCAAAATATTGAGATCTCCTCTACGTGAATGTTTCAGGGATTCACAAATGAACGAAATTTCCTGTCATCGAGTGTTCAATTTTGCAAATGTGAGTTATATTTGAAGAATTTTTGAAGAACAAGAGACATTTATGTCTTTTTTTATGTCCATATATATATTTCTTAGAATTCGAGCTCAAGCTTCATTCAGTCCCTGTATGACTTCTCCTCACTTTCAATTTCACTGCCGATAGCCAGCACTGAAGCCAGTGGTACCAAAATGGTTCTTCAGAAACGCTCAATGTCACAAGAGCTCAACAACATCTAACGGAATCAATGGCCTGACTGCAGGCTCAAGTGAAGGAAATCTGAGTGGATTGTGGTGTTCAATGATTTTGTCACATTTGGAACATGTGTGGAGTCGAGTTCATCGCAAATTGGTCGGTGCGTTGCCAGAAAAGTTCAGTGAATACGTGTGGACACGTCAGCTGTCACGTACGCTCCACGAGTATGCGGCAACGCCCAAATCCATCCAGCGTACATGCACCAACAACAGACATGCCGAGGTCGAATCTAGGATTACGGGACTTGCACAGAGGAGTCGGTGCCAGTGAGAAACATTGGTGGGCAAACAACAAAATGATTCTCGCTCGAATAGGCAAAATAATTTTGTAGGAGTGTGGCATGTTTCCACAGTGATGCGTAAGATTTCATTGTTGCAAGATGCTCGTGTGTCCACAGCACCCTTTGTCTCCAACTGTTGATACGACACAAAGAAAAGCATGACACAAAAGACGGCGAGGAAAAAAGTCATTGTCATGAAAACAGCCCACACAATTCTTTTGAAATGGCTCTGTTATCCATTCAGGCAATCTTGAAGAGGAAATGGAATTACCTTCCTCTGCAGAGCTCCTGATGCGCGCAGTGTTCTGTCACAACAGTGCGATCGCACCTGCAGAAACATCCCATTCAGGCTTCTGGCGTACAGAAATGTGTGTAAATGTGCCCTGGGATTCAACATCACACAAACCTTATCTCCACCTACGGCTGCAGTCTGACTCCAACAAAAGGTTCGTGGCATCGGCTCAACAACAAAGTATCATCTTGGGGACTCTTCAGTTTCTGAGATTACGCATTGCGTCCCAGGTTGTCAGTGTTGCTAAAATCTGCATGAACCACTACACTGGGAACATCTGTGTCACACGACAAAGTGCGCTCTCCCTGTCTTCGTGCAGCGAGTGACGAAACAAACTCATCCAAATTTCATTTCGTTGCGCTGAGTGCAATCACTCAAGCAGAAGTTTGTGGTCCGCTGTTTTCAAAGGGATTTCTGTTCGTCGAAGAAGTGTGTTGTGATTTTTTTTTCCTGACACTCTTTACACAGTTAAATAACATTGTAGCATGCCAGTTTGAAGGGCCATACTGGTGCATTGAAGCTCTCTGAATATGACTTCCATTGTGCTGACGAAATTCGAAACTCCCGATTTGAAGCACGCAACAACACAAAAATGACACAATTCCCTGGAGCATTGGAAATGATTTTGCACTGTGTAATCATTGTCGACTGTTTGTACAATAATGCTAAATGTACAGCTGAATTTGTTTTGCCTGATCAAATCAAATTCTTTCTGTGGCTCACGTGGAAAGCTCTGCTGTCCGCCATGTCCCCTCCGTCGCGCTGTCACGGTCAGGGGTGTCAGAGGCCTCAGAACTCAGCCCGCTGAGGTACCCGAGAACGAGCCCAACCACCAGTTCCCAGAAAACTCAGGCTCAGGTATCAAAGAACCGCTGGCAGAGCCAGTTCTCAGAAATCTCACCCAGTCCCTTAGAGCTGGGTGAAGTCTCGGAGACCTCAGGAGGGTGGGACAACTGGGCAGATCCAGACTGAGGACTTCAGTCCCTTCAACGGTCGTGTTCTCGACGTAGAAAGGCTGAACACAGAGACACTATTTTTCGACAGTTTTTGTTTGGTCACACTGTCCACGTTTCAGAACGAAGAAAGAGTTCACCTTTACGTCGTACATCTCTCCGAACGTCAACCTTTGGGTCCTGTGGTGGGGCCTGATACACATAGATCACCGTTTGAAAGTTACTATTCAGAGCAGGTTGAGTTCCTCAGCTGTACATGACCTGCTCACAACAGGAACAGGGAGGGGGACTTGTAAGACCGTCACAAGAGTGACGAACAAGAGAACGCGTCGCCGCCTCAAACCCGACCCGAACCCGCCGCGCGAGGTTCGGTTCTGCGGTCTGTAGGCCTGGGAACTTCGAGGGAAAATCAAGCCAATCATTTAACATGGTTACGATAAGATGACTGAGAGACTTATAGCAATGAGAAACTTGACATCTTAATCACAGGCAACATGCAAGCGGCAATCCAAGCAATTTATGCTTCATCCGCTGTGCCATGCAACAGAAAATAAGCTTGACGGGTTACATTGCTGGCTGACATGTGAAACCGCCCATAATTATCAGATTGTCCCTGCCCGTGCCACTCAAAATCCCTGCTGAACCAACTGTTCTCGGAATCAGATCAGAAGAAATGGACGGACACTGCTGAAGTGCAAATGGGGCTTGTGGTTTCACATCCTGCTTTCGCCCTGCTTCTCGGTTCATCCGACCCACGGTGATACTGAATCCATCAGCCACGTGCTGAGTGAAGCCGCAGTGTCTCCTCTTCACACAGAACCACGTGAAGGCCACGCCGTGCAGGAGGCCTATTCCAAGCGTTTCCGCCGTTTCCGCGAACAAAATGAAACCGTTTGCAATTCAGACAGCTGTGGAAGACAACACTGTGTTTCGGAGCCTTCAGTGGGACATTGTCCCCTGCTGTTGGTCATCGCACTGGCCTTGAGTCTCCCTCCTGCCTCAATCAGCGAAATACGAGGTTCGAGTGATTCGCGATGAGTCAACGGTACTCAGGGCATGGTAGATGAACAGAAAAACTTCCAAATTTGGAAATGAAGACTTCTGTTATTGTTCTAAATGTTCACTGAAGCAAATGAGGTTTGAGCAAATTTGACAATATTTTTTGCTGGTGTGCGACCACACCCTGTCGGAGTAACTTGCGCATCTTGTGGGTGTGTCACCCTTGGTTGAAATGTGAAGAAATTTGCATGGCACAGTCAGAAGACCTCAGCCTTCAATTTCACAAGGTCAGTCACACTCGAAATATTCTCCTCTTGCAGCAATGCACTTCTGGAGACGTTCTGGATAATGTGCAATGGCTTGCGCAAACTCCACTTGGTCAATGTTCCTCATGGCAGCTTCCACTGACTCCTGCATGTCCCTGAGAGTCTGGTAACGCCTTCCACTGGTCAGGGACTTCAGTTTGCTGAATAACCAAAAGTCTGGGGGGAGAGGTCAGGACTGTATCTGGGATGAGGAAGCTGGGGGATGTTGTTGTCCCTGAGAAAATCCTGAACGATCCCTGCAATGTGCGTGGGTGCATTGTCGTGCAGAATTGCCCAGCTGTGGTTGTTCCATTGCTGCCTGTGCTTGTGTCGCACTGCTTCTCTCAAGTCTCTCATGAAGGCAAGATAAAGATGACAATCCACACCTTGCCCCTGGGGTACCCACTGGACAATGCCCAAAGAGTCAAAAAACACAATCAACATCAGTTTTTGTGTTGCCTACTCCTTCCTGATGATCATCGGCCATGCCTCACCTGCAGACACCCACTGACTTGAGGCACATTTTGATTCTGGATCCCACTTCCAGAACCAAGATTCGTCCCCACTGATGACATGGCAAGGCTGGTTTCTTCTTCTCATCATGGCTAGGGCATTCTTGGCACAGTTGACACAACGCAGTTTTTGTGCGGCTGTGAGCAGGTATGGCACCCACTTTGCTGGTCTCTTCTGCAGCTTCAAATCCTTTCGCAGAGCTTTGTGCACAGTTTGAGTTGCGAGTCCAACATCCCTGGTGATCTGTCTGAGTGTTGACCTCTTCTCCCTGTTAACCACACCTTGAATTTGCTGCAGTCTGGCTGGTGTCAATTTCCGTGGACCCTTGGACCACCGGATGTCTGACAGAGCAGCTTGGGGACCAGCTTCAAAACGTGCATACCAACGATCCACTTGAGCCTTGGACAAAGCCTGCGCACCATGAGCAAGTCTTAGATGATCTCGTGTTGCCCTTCTGGACATGCCTTGCCTCACACAGAACCGGATTTCAGCCTGCTGATCTTCTTTTGCTTTTGCCATTTCGCCTGTGGCATGCTACAGTTGGAACATTCTGATCTGCATGACTTTGACCTACTTGAATAGTGGATCAATATCTTCACCAAAGATTGCGTACATCAATGAGACATGATCAGCAACACATGACCAAAAAAGAAATTAGATCGGTTCATTCAAACCGGAGAAACTGGATCTGACTCATCGTCGATCACTCGAACCTCGTACTTCGCCAGTTGCCACATCCATCTGTAATCCTCTCCCCGTTGCACTTTCTCTCAGGTGTCTAGGGGGTGTTTATCAGCGGATGATCAAGGTGGTGTCTGTTCCCTCAGAACACTGCCTCTTGGCAAAAACCTCAGGGGCTGTGAGGATCATGCTCCGGGGCTTGCCCCTGTCAACCACTTAAGATTCTTTGACCTCCTGTCAACTCCCTCTTTGTACCACCCTCTTTGACCAAGCCCCTCAGTGACCACCCGCCCCTTTGTAGTGTCACTCCCGTCAACCACCTTTGCTGACTGTCCCCTTCAGTGAACCTTTGATACCAATGGGAATTCTTGCGTTCGAGCATAGCACGCTCAGCACCCGAAAAACCAATCCGGATCAGCTGAGTGGATGTGGATTCGTGGATTCAGGGTCTCTCGTTCACTGTGGTTCTGAAGAATCTGGTCGAGGAACATGAAACTCGAGAAAAACTATGCAACCAGAATTGCAACGTCTTGTAACTGGAGTAATTTGTAACCCAATTGCTCGGGTCCTCAAAGGCGGGTGCCTGGTGGCAATTTTCCCCTGTTTGCTTATTCGTCTCCATGAACACAAATCTCTCAGTCGGAACTTGCCAAAAGCTGTCCAGTGTTCCCGTCAACCACATTCACCTGCAATCAACGCACGTCGCCAGGCTTTATCGCGCGCAATAACTCAGCCTGTGAATCAGCACCGAAATCAGAGCTACAAAGCTCGACGAGGTTCTTGCAGGGCCAAGATCTGCATGCGGAAATCCACTGCATCACGGGACACGTGTCATCATTGTCATTGCTCTGACTTGATGAAGAAGAGAATTTCCAGTGAAATTGTCATTCAGATAAAAGTTGAGTGTTTGTTGGACTGAATAGATGTGGCGATTCGTTTTTCTTTTCCTGCTCAAAGACTAATCCAGATTTACGACCCAAGGCAAAGTCACAAACAGCTCTTATTCAGTATCACCGTTCCATCAATATTAATTGCCTTCAGGGTGCTCATTATTCTAGCCCAACTTAATTAAAGTTTAATTTTTCACAGAGTTGTTTCAGCGGATTGCTTCAGTTCCTCATTCCACATTTGCAGCTGCTCTGTCCCTCCATCGGAATCTTTCCATCTGCTTTGGCGTGCAGATTATTCAACTCTGCGCGTGCTGAATAGAAACATGTTGCTATACCTGTACAAAAATCACCCAGGAGGGGACACCCACCACTTCTGGGCCCGGAAAAGCAGCCAGGACAAAAGGTTGTCATTTGCGCGCAGCTGATACGGCCTGTTGTCCTCATACATTTTCCGCATCCCAAGATCTCCCTCCTGTAAATCCTTGGAAACTATACGTGGTTTATGTTGCAATACCACAAGAGCTGCATTCTTGCAAAAATTAGTAGCTGGGCAGACATTTATGAGACGGGCTTTTGTAAACGACAGAAAGGCAAAAGATAGATGGAATCCGCGCAGCTCAGATGCTGTAAAACAGAACAACAATCAGGCCTCATCAAGACGTCAGTCGTTTGTCACTGGGGCAGGCCTGTGAGAAGCTTTCCGGAGACGAGCTCTGCATCCGGTGTCGGAATTTCTCAAGGTCCCCATGTCGTGCATGAGGTTGGGAAGAACTTTTCCCTTGTACCAAAGGGGCCAAAATAGTTGTCTCATTCATCACAGAACCAACCGGCGGAGATTGGGGGCTTGGACCTGATTTTCATTTCCACGCAAACAAATTAAGGGCAAGCTCATCGGGTAATGAACAAAAGATGGATACACATTGTATTTCACACAAAAGGACAGAAAAATGCTGACGTGAGTCAGGATTTATACACGTGGCTGTGGTTTCTATGAATTCCACAAAAAAATATTCCAAAGCAGTTCAGGTTCAGTTATTTTACACAAACAAAAGCAGATGTGTTATCAGCGTATATACTTGTACTTGTAATCAGTTTGCTTTGTCAGTTTCACTGTTTTCCAGTTGTTCGTCTGTGATTTGTTGGGCACAAGGGACGGACTGAAAAACAATTGCTCACAGTTCTCTGTGAGTGTATAATTACTGTGTTTTTGTTTAAAATCGGTATGCTTTTTTGTCAGTTTTCCAATATTGTGTCAGTTTTCAAACATTGTCTGAATATTTACACTCAAAACGTCCATGCAGACGCTGGAACTGAACCACGTGGCTGAGGGTTCCGCAAGCTGCACACTGCAGCAATGCAAAATGCAGGTTTGCTTTGCATTTGCGGTGAGCTACTCGGGACAGGGAAAATACTGTATTACTGAATTAGAGAACAGAAAGCCCCTCACATGTCAAGTTGTACACGTGTTTCTGTGGCCGCCTGCAAGAGTGCTCTGTGAACAAATTATGTGCGCGTCTTTGTCTGTCTGGCTCTTGTCGACCATTTGAGGTGGAAGGACTGGAAAAATGGGTTGGTTTGGTCAGCCCACGAAGATTTCAGGACAGTTGTTCCGCGTTCAGAGCCATGATGAACTTGTTCTTTGCACGAACGTGTACTTTTCCAACGACACAAGGTGAGTGTGTCCATCCCTGCATCGCCCTGATTGCATCCCACACTGGACACTTGTCAATGTGACGGCTTTGTGCTTGTTCGGATTGGAGGCATGACAATCAGATTCCAACAAGCTGTGTCCTTCTTGTCTCCGAAAAGGTTCGGTTAAGACAGAGACACAGAGAGACACAGAGAGAGAGACACGACGGACGGACGGATGGACGGACAGATGGACGGAAGGACAGACAGATGGATGGACAGACAGACAGATGGATGGACAGACAGATGGATGGGTGGACGGAGAGACGGACAGAGGGACAGATGGATGGACAGACGGACGGACGGACGGACGGACGGACGGAGGGATGGACAGACGGACGGACGGACGGACAGACGGACGGACGGACGG
>JAAUXT010000252.1_pt1 | contig 20738 bp, 16 predicted proteins | sample 7278171 | NCBI WGS metagenome assembly JAAUXT01 (sample SAMN14350112, study PRJNA611818) | marine sediment metagenome | isolation source: surface marine sediment (1.8m) | place: French Polynesia: Moorea | collected 2018-08 | reverse complement strand
GGTTATTACCAAAAAAATATATTTTTTCTTAAAATGGGCTGAAAATGATTCTGGCAAAATTTCATCAACTGCGAACGTTTCTATGGACCACACGCTTTTTGGGCGTAGCCTTCTTGTTGCTTCTGTGGGTGGTGGTTTCGCCCAAACAAAACGATTTTGGCAATGTTCAATCGCCTGTATCTTGCCAGAGGATGAAATTGTCAGCAGTGAAGTAATCTTCACCATGCAAACACTAACACGGCATCACAGGCTGGGGAAACTTGTGGTCATCGTTGTTCACCATCACTCACCAAGCATCAGTGAGCCCAAAACAACTCCGAACCTTGTGCACACCAGTTTATTTGGTTCAAGTCAGAGTGTGAAGGCATTCCAGAAACAAAACAGTAGCACCAATCAAATTCGCTGGACAAACAAGATTGACGGCATGATCAGCAGTACTCACACGGGCTCACCACTCTTACGTTGAGAACAATGACATCCCATTTATTTCCCAGCTGCACAGTGTTGCTCAACACTGACTTCACGAACTGTAGATTTCACAAATATTTTGTGACAAAAACTGAGATTCCTTCAACAAATTACAGGATTCATGCAAAACAAACGTTGAACAGCACACGCACACAATTTTTTGCAACATCTGAAACATTATTCGACTATTTTGATGTCTCGCACACCTTCCATCATATCACCACCACCGTTCTCTACAACTTTGACTGCGTGATCGCCTGTTCCTTGCTTCGTTGGCTCTTGATTCCGCGAGACCGGTTTCTCTGCCGTCTCCGTCTCCTCGGCTTCTTCGTCCTCGTCGTTCAGCTCCTCGATGTCGATCGGCTCCGCCGACGGCACTGCGAGCGGCGCCAGGTTCTGTCGCGTCTGCACCTTGACGACGCGCTTCTCGCAATAGTCGCGCATGCGCGTGAGGATGCGCCGCTCGGATACGAGCAGAGACGCCACGAGCGCCCGACACGCTGAAGCGGACGCCGAAGCGTCTGGCTCCTGCAAGGTGAGGGAGCGAGAATTTGCATTCTGTGAGCGCATGTTACTTTTCACCAGCACTTTCGCGTCACAGTATGTTGCGACCATTTGAATCCAAAATGTGTCTAAAATCGCACGACACGACGCTGAACACTCAAGCACTTGTTCAAACACAAACGGACAACAGAACTTTAATCATGCACAGTCGAGTTTCAACGGGACCCACAAGCAAAGCCACAACATTCTCTGGAAATTCGAATGTGAAGAACATGGTTTGCCGGAAAAAATACCTCCATGTTGCTGTAAGTGCGAAGAAGTAAGGCCATTCTGGTCGCCAAGAAAGTCCAGCTCTTCACTTCGTTTTCTTCGCTCACCAGCTCGGTGAAGTCTTTGAGGTTCCTGTGAAGCTCTGCGGCATTCTTGCCACTGATCCTCGCTTCAAGTTCATCTGCAATCCAAGCGTGGTTTTCAAATGGGGGATGTTGCTGATGGGAGGAGCTTTGAGAAAGGCACAATGATCAGATTAGGAAGGGGGAGGAAGGGAGGGGCACCCTTGCACACAATTGTGCTTCACAAGTTGAATTACCAGACTCAATCGTAAAAGTGCCAAAACTCTCGCCAGTGCGCGGGTCAAGTTCGGGGAAGAGCGAACCTTCTGCCATGTTGAAAACTCTGAGAAAAGCCAGTAGTTCCGACTCGATCGGTTCGTCTGTGTTGTAGATGTAGAACGAGCGCGATCTGCAAACGCAACAGGGCATCAGTTTTTTGTTTCAGTGTCTTCCGTTCTGCTGCTTCGTTCCTTTTTTCCACATTGATCAACCAACAAACGCCCAACTGGGTGACAAGTTTCTACAGAAGAATGGCTCACCCTGCAAATGTGCCTGCGAAAAAAAGTTCAAAACTTACGGAAGTATGTTCATCTTTGACAGCACTTTGGCTTTCTTCTCAAACAGGGGATCGTTTTTACTTATGCCTGTAAAAAAGCAGAAGTAAGCATTTCACTCTCTCGTTTGGCACGACACGGCTGAAAAGAAGCGGCAAATCACAACTGCGTCGAGTGACGTCGATTCGCAACCAGAGGTTGACTGAAACCACACTTTTCTGTCTTCTTCGCGCACCTGAACTGACTCTTTTGAGTGGATCGACTGGTGGACTTTATGCAGCACACAACAGCTGGCCATCTCAAAACTTCTTTGCCCTCACAAAAAAATCCCCAAATCACATTGTTTCTCGAACCTAATTTGAGACTCATTCTGTCGCATCTCGATGGCAAGTAGACGAACCCGTTGTGAGTGAGGAGTTCAGCGTTGCTGCGTGATCCGTAGAAAATAAACACCTGCAGAGAGTAAAATGGATGAGGAAGCAGTGTTCGTGTTTGCGTGAAATACGTTCACGGAAAATTGTGGGGTATGAATGAGCAAGGAACAGTTTGTGTTGTCACTACTCTGGGACAGCACCCGTCTTGAGAGCAAATTGAATATTCTCCATTTGACTAGACTTTGCTGTTCGAAATATTTGGTTGCCGTTTTAGAATGTGGAATCGAAAGTGACAAGTTGCTGCTGAGGAAGTCAAATTTCTTCCCTGCCAGTTGCTAGACGAGAAACCACGCTCTTGTTTGATAACTTTGGACTGCAAGGACTTATCTTTCAAATGGAAGATCCACATGACAGAGGACAGCGGTCCCGAGCAGAGGCAGGCAGACGCCAAAAGTACGTACCTGTTGCCCTTTGGCAAACGATCTGAAAGCGAAGCATTGACTGGCGTCTTTGTCCACGTTGAAGTCAGTGCTCAGCTGCAAGCAAAACATACAGGCAAAAGAATGATACGTACAAAGCAACAAATGTTATGATCTCTCTGAAGAAAGGTGGCCCCAGACTTCCAAAGAACCATTGATGAACTTGCTAATCATGGAACGAAGCCACGATGGTTCAAAATTAACACAACCTGCACTGTTGAACCCCACCCCGTGAATGGCCGAAATCATTGTCGATGATTTCCGATAATTTGGGGTTGGGCCCAACTATCTCAATGATCAATATCTCAGGTGTGGGGTCTCCAGTCCCAAAATGTTGACTTGTAAATCATCATGGGCCCAGTCCCAAAATTGTGAGACAAGTCAGACATTGACCAACATCAACTGGCACCAAGTAGAACACCCTCGCAAAAGCGGAATTGAAACAAATCTCATTCCTGGGCGAAATGGTTGCAGATCTTCACGAAACAATAGAGCTGAAGGCTTTACAATGGCTCAGAATGCTCGGTCGCGCGCAAAAAGTTAGCTTTCTCCACAGAATAGATATTTACGTCTGTTGTGAAAGTCAACCATTCGGACTCAAGAAGTTATCAAAACCAGAAAACATGCCAAAGGGGCGACGAACAGCAAAATGGAAAGCAAACCCCGAAGTGTGAAAAACAATTCCATTCTTGTTCTTTCTTTGTTCGTGGTCAAGGAATTTGTGGCGTGAAGCACAGTATCGTCAACAAAACAATAGCAGAAGCAGCGCACGTGACTGACCTGGCCGTTGCAGTGGTTGCACATGTCCCACAGCGGGATGAGCGCCGTGATGGCCGCGTCGCTGCGAGACGACGGGATCTGGTTCTGTCGCGTCATCACCGTCGCCACCGCCCACCTGCAATCACAGTCCGTCATTCCGTACACTCCTCTTGAACACGACAGCGACAGACCCGTGCTGCAATTGCAACTCATTAGACCTGCAACTGCGCCACTTGAATTGAGCAAGTGAAACGGGGTGTTTGGCAAAAGCATCATCATTCACTACAGGAAATCCCTGCTGCAAGTGTTGGCGCACCTCGTACAAACCACAGCAGACACCGCGTGTTGTTTCTGACAACACTACTATTCGAAAGCTATTTTTGGAGTGAACGCGCACCCCAAATTCTTCGTGAAAGGATATATGTTTGCTCACAAATCGAGCACGTCACAAGGGTAATTACATCACACACACGCTGCCGCTGGGCAGTCGCTCGTCTGAAAACAGTCGCTTGCGTTGACACCTAATTTCACTTCTGAAGCAGCTTTCCCGGATACCTGCGGCTTCATCCAGTACATGGCGAGAAACTTTGAGACCTGAAGATGCCCACTGGTGGTGGAGGTGGAAAAACAACAGCAGCAGGAGGTGCGACTCGCACAACAGAACTTCGAGGCGTCTTCGACAAACAAGTTAAATTCGTTTCTCGCCGTCACTCATCAACAAAACGAGGTATGGAACAAGAAACTGCTTTTCCATTTGACTTTTTCCCAGGCGACACAGTGACTTTGGGTACAAAATCGGTTTGAGCCATGTGAAGGATTTTCATCCTTGTAGAGCAGTGAAGCACCGAAGTTGGCATGTCTTTGCTTTTCTGAAACGGCAAAACAGGCGCGTCGTCTCGGGGTAGGGGAAAGGCAACCGGGTTGTGGCTGAGGGTGGGCTTTCCCAGTCAATCTGCACACTGTACAGGGTAAGAACTTGTGACCAAAACCTACGACGCATGTTTAGTCTCTTTTCTGTCACAGTTTGCAACTGGTCTGTCATTTTCAGTTCAGAACCTCTTGGTAAAGAATCTTTTGGTGGACAACATGTTGATCATTCTTGGTTGCTTGTGGTGCAAGGCTCTTCTTGGTCAATGAAAAGTGTTCTTGGCCATGTTCATTCAATCCCGACTGACCAGCGAAGTCCCAGTCCAGAGACAGACTCACGAATGTTGCTGGACGAATAAATGGAATCCTGAGACATTGATTTTACAGGCACAATACGAGGACAATTTCACTTCTGACCGGACTGTGCGTGAGCGCAATTTAAAATTATTATTAAAATTATAGTTATCTCATACTCACGTAAAAGACGCACCCTTACTTTGGGTACTCAATTTTGGGACAAACATATGCGTCTTGTATGTAGATGGGTGGATACAGTATGTCACTCATGTTGATCGCAGTCCGGCCAGAAGTGAAAGTGTCCTCGTAACACCGCTGTGTGGGTAAATCAGACGTGCATGAAACACAAGAGACATTCGAGCTGTCCAACGACAGACAACCTCTCCCTTTTGTCTGACGACTCATTCAAACATCTCTGCCTTTTTGCAGTTCAGAGTCGGCCATGGAGCTCGTGTTTCTCCTTCCCATGTTCATGTCCTCGTTCAGTGGCAACCTCGTCTGCGGGCGTCCTCTCAGTGACACAGACGTCTTCACGACGAACCCGTCGCACAAAGGGCGAAGCGTCGTGGCGTGGGATGAAAAAGCGACCGTTTCTTCAGAGGCGCTACTGAGTCCAATGATAAACAACAACGAGGAGGACAGCTTCCAGGCAACAACGTTCGCACCTTTGTCCCAGACATCAATCGCGGTGAACAACGCAAAACCATTTGTGACTGTCGATAATTTTTCTGCCACAGGGATGTCAAACAAAACACCAATTGCAACTACAAGCAAACCTCCCAGCAAGGCAAACCTCAAAACGCAAACATCTGGCTCACTAAGAGATCCCCAAGGAAAGGTCGTAGGTACAACTACAACAGCAGCAGAACCGGTGACGATTCCCGAAGACGAACGACTCGCTTTTCCTGGTGCTTCTACAGACGAGAATGACAAGCGAAGCCTCATTGGCAAAACTGAGACAGCACCTGGTGAACTCGAAGGATTTGAACACGGACAAATTGGCGTTGTGACTCAAAAAAGCACATCGTTTGTCACCAATGAATACAGTCAAAGTCAAGGCCCTCGTTTTCTGTCAACTGAGATCGCTCCAAACCAGGCACCAGAGGACACAACAAATTCCCTGTCAACGCAAAAGAAACCCAAAAACAATGCCGAAGAGAAGCACTCGACCATGTCAACCAGTTCTGCGACCCAAACCACAAGGACGACATCGCCTCGCTCTGACAGCGAGAACGTGGTGCGGCAGCGGCGGCGGCACCGCGCGGCGCAAGCCGCAACGCCGACTCAGTCGTGGCTCGTCGGCGCCTTCATCGGCGGCATGGCGATCGTCATGAGCATCGCGGTCCTCGTCTCTGTGCTGTGGCGTCGCCACCGCTCCTGCTACAACCCGCAGAGAAATATTCGGCGCAACGAGCGGTGCAAGACGCTAAAGATCCCCGTTCCCGCGGGCATCGCGTCCACAACTGGCTCAGTGCTGTACATCTGAACACAAACTCCTCGTACGAGTAAAGCACGCGTCTACGCACAACTCTGTGTTGTTCAGATCAGAGCCATATTGATAAAAAATGGCCTGTTTCTGCACGTAGAATGTTGCACATTGTACATCAGCTTGCCTCTTCGTGATTATCTGTTCAGTGCCAACTTTCTGTAGCCACCAAGTCTTTTTGAACTGTGTGGTGTTGAACGATGAATCAAAACGTTGCTTGCATGAAGCAAAAACGTTCTGCGTCAGAAAACAAGAAGAACCCATCGGGTCAAAGACGCACAGTCACCATGTCTCTTTCATTTTGTCGCTGCAAGCTGTTGTGTTGCACGCAGGGTAAGTTGCACACCACCTGGCTAAATCAGGCTCACCAGAGATTTCTTTCCTGCATGTTCTGCTTCCAGCACAACTGAGGGTGAACTTTTTGTCTGCAAGGACAAGGGGTGGCCAGGCACCTCTGTCACACTGTCATTGCAACACCTTTGCCACTTGTGGACCAGTGCTGCACTTTTGTAACACTGAATCTGCCAGAACCCTCCCCAGTCACACTTTCCAAGTATCCACGTGGCAGACCAACAGATGCGTGCAAATGATGCGCGGGTTCAAATTCTTTCCAGTCGAGTTCAGACAAGCCTCATTTCACTTTGACATACGAGAACTTGCAGCTTCAAGAATCAACCATTGTACAATCACGAGTTCGGAGGTCTTCACGCTGTAGGAAAATCTTCCCGTCCATCGACAGACCAAAGGGACCGCCGTTTGTTGAAACCAGGATAAACCAGACCAGTGTTTCAGTGAACGTCTTCACTGTTTCTGACCACGTCACGCTTCGCCTCAAAACTATTGCAGAGAACAAGGATTGGGAGGTTTCTTCTTTCCCGTGTTTGTGCACCGATCTGTTGTGGTGCACCTCTAGCGGATTCAGGAGAGACGACCCCACCCCCAAAAGAAAATCCAAACACCTCCTGCCATTGTCGTGAGCTTCCAAGGGGTAATCGTCGGCTGAAACCGAAGTCGAACCACTTTTGGTCTCAATCTTGGATCCGCTAGAGGTGCACACTCACATACGTAAACTGCAAAAACTGACCTGTAGTCATCGTAACAGAAATCCTTCATCGGTAGCTTGGCCGCACTGGGGCTACTCTGCAACAGATCAACAGAAATGCATTTGACAATGGTGTCACCTTCGTTGAGCGAGAACACGCCGCGGAAGAGTTCTGCCGGTTCCCCAACACAGTTTGGTTTGTCTGATACTCGTACGCTGGCAAGGGCAGAACGGCGTCAAGATCTGTTCAGTTTGGAAGGTTCTGTGACACTTGCCATGAATGAGACTGAGCCCACATCACCAACGTGCATTTGTTGTTTTTCCATTCGACCCATCGCGCATATGTTGCACAATTGAGCATTGGAGGTGAAAACTGACTCACGTGAAAAAGTCTGAAGAAGTACGCGTATTGTCGAGCAATATTTCTGAACTGGTTCAGCATTTCACCTGTCACATGAGAACAACACATGCATTGTAGCACAACAACGAAGCAATGAAGTTGAAAATGTTTCCGAGTTGTATGTTTTTTGTCTTGAAACGGTGACAATTCTAACTTACTCTGGGCTGGCGATCCTTTGAGTAGCTCTAGTTCTTCTGCAGTGAAGTACAGGGGAGTTGTGTACGAACTCGGCAGAATATCTTCAATTCGTCAAGATCATTCTTGCTGTTCCTTGCTGTCAAAAGCTGTCTGTACTGTCTTTTCTTTTTCCTTTCTGGTCTGCGATCGCGTGTCCGAGTTTGGGTCTTTGCAATTTTTCTCAACATTCAAGTCATGAGAACCCAACACGAAAGTTGTTTTTCCCCTTCAGAAGTCCCAAGTCTTTTGTTGTCTCGTGCCATGACAAGAGTACGGACGGAAGGATACTGAGGTAAGGTTTCCACAACGAGTCGTTGGTCATGCGCTCACACAGCACGTGCAACGCCATCACAATGTTGGGCATCGCCTGCAGAATGCGGTCTTCCTGAATGATCGAACCTGCACAGGCAGAACCAAGAATGAAAATCCATTCAAAGCAGACAGTCTCAATTGCCAAACTACCCGACGCCACGAAGAACGCGTACTCAAGCATGACTGGCTCGCTGTCTCCGTCGTCATCATCAGCTTTCTGGGAATTTCAAGAATCAATTGGGCCATCTGAAAAGAACGTTCAGCTTCTTAGTTCTGTGGCCACACGAGCAGTCGATCAATTGTAAATATGATCATCTCAATTCGAATTCTGTGGCATGTCAACATTCACTCACAAGAAGCCGTTCATCGACTACGAAAGACAATTTTGCATACCTCAATATCTTTGTCAGCTCTCAATCCAAACCCTTCTTCAAATTCGCCGATGGACAGAGAATTTGTGTCCACACCGTGATCGTTCAACCATTTCATAAACTCATCGAAGTGATTTGCTCTGTTTGAATGTTTCAGCACGCAATCTACAAAAGCGCACAGACACATTTGGGAGAAAGGGTTGAATTTTCACGTTTTTAACAAGAAACAGTTGCCATCAAATTGTCCCATCCTGTCCGCCAAATTGCTTCGAAAGTGACTTCTGACACTGGCTGGCTTCTCTGAAGCACACTCGCTTGGCTAAGAACTCTGTTTTCACTTAACCACAGAGCGATTCTTTAAGCACACGTTGAACACGGTTGGTCACAGTCGAGTTCCAAAAGTTGCACTGGGGCGTGTCTGTATGACAGCGACACCATATTGCCCACACACACACACACACACACACACACACACACACACACACACACACACACACACACACAAAAGCAAGATGAGAAGTCGAATTGCGCTCTCCTTACCTGCCTGAACTGCTCGGATTTTTTCGATCAGTTTGTAAATTTCTAAAAAGTCAGTCCACTCTTGACTACCAGATCCAAGAGGACAACTACATTCTGAAATGAATGACAATTGACATATTTTTGAGGTGTCAAAAGTTAAAAACACTGTGAATGATAACAGCTTTTTACCTTCGTCAAACCTTCCTGAATTCTTTCGGTGCCCCACAAATTTAGAAACAGTACTCACTTTCAAGAAGCTGTTGGACGAGTTCCGTGCTTTCTCTTTTTGTCTGTCTGGGCATTTCCTCTTGAGCAGCACTTTCTGTATTCCCAACTGCATCGGCAGTCATGTTCTTGCCGGCAGCTGCCTTCGCTTTCTTACTCTTCTTCCCCATGCCTTATGTTTTTGCTGGGGTGCTGGGTTTGCGGGAGAGTTTGTCTGAAAAAAGAGGAAGTGCGAGTAGACGTGTGTGTCAGCTTCCACGTGCGTGGCTTGATTTCCCACGACAACCCAGTCACTTGGCGGTGTCATGAATCCTTCATTAGATTGAAGGTTCGTTTTCAGTAAAATTCAAATTCATTTTTGACATTGCCCCCTGAAAAAAAAAAAGCTTCACAACACAGGAAACGAGAACTGCACGCGTCTGAAATGAGTGATGAAGAATCTTTCACGATCAGAACAAAGAAATTGATGTAGCGGTCTGAACGCCTGACTATCAAATCACCATCGGTGCAGGGACAGACACTGTTGTGATTGAGCTCGAGGCTGAATGAGGTTGCGTTGGATCTACGGACCTGACGGACTGAAATGTAATGTCCACCCCCTACGCCTTGATTTACACAACCAAGTTTTGGTCTCCCACTGGGGCCCGAGTCTGACTGGTTCTGAGAATGGTCACTGATTTCCCGATTCACGCTTCAGTCAAGAAGTTCCCGTTTTCGGCCTGTTTCTGGTGGGTTTATCGAACAGACCACACCAGATACGTCATTTGTCCTCAAATCTCCGGGGTGCAGGGAAACTCAAAAACAAGTTCAGGGGTCAGACTTCCGACATGACAACCGGTTCAGGTAACTTTTGAGAGTCGTCATAGACTGCAGTGTTCTGCACAGATCACAGATTATCTATCATCGCCCATTTCCTCGTGCCCCGGCAATTTTGATTGCAAGCGGAGAGGCCAAATCAAGTTTGTGGAGCTTCGTTTACCTCCGTAACAACCTTGATGGCAGGCGAATGCAGCACCAACGATCAACAGCTTTGGGTTGGACACCTTTTGTGAGTAATGAGAGGTGTGTGCATGTTCCAGCAGACCGCAACACAGCAGACAGAAGATCTAGGTGTAGCTGAAACGGGTGTCTTCTGAAGAATTGACGGAATATAATGAATTATTTGAAATCTGTTGCATCAAACTACGCCCATTTTTCTTCAAGACCCACACAGAGAAACGGCAAATATACGAATTCAAATGCATGTAGTGCCAGGATTCTTTAAATTTTACAATGATATTTCATGTCACACGGCTGTTTTCAGTTCTAGGTAACCAGGGCGCTTCTTGCAATCTACGTCATCAACTTATGTGTTCATGGCCGCGCTCAAGACGTCGTGAAAAGGTACGTTTGTTCATGACTTCGTTGATTTCTAGAGTTTGTTGCGTTGAATTGTGAAGATTTGATTTCCATATTTGACAGAGATATGTGTGGAGATATCTGGGTTTAGAGCCTGTGTAGATGTAGACTATTTGAACACGGAATCGACACTTCAGAAATGTGCCGGTTGGAATCTAAACACATGACTCCAGATGAAATCTGCATGTGGGACCAGGAGATAGATCTATGACTTCCTTCAGCAAGACGGGTCTTCTGGAAATTTCGACATTGCTGTGCTGATGAAAACAAGAAGTCCCGCAGGCGGGGACCCGATGGTCGCGCGCTGTCCACACTGTGTGTAGTGTATGTCCTCAACCGGGGGATGGGGCTGGATCTAATGGCAGGGTTGTGGCCTGGGTTGGTGTCTTTTGGCCTGGGTGTGCGTTATGGCCCAGGCGGGGGAAGGAGTGGTCAAAAGTGTGGACAGCAGCACACACGAATGCCAATGGTTTTTGAGTCGTTTGCTTCAGCTAGATTCCCACCACGCGACCTTCATTTCACCCAGCTCCAGCCAGATCGCGGGTCCGTGGGTGAGGTTGGTTGAAATAATGTTCGAGTCCGATTCAGAGCAGCGGTGAACGAAAGCGTCCTGGGGTGGGGAATTTGTGTGGATTTCTACCACAACTTTGCGGTCGAGCCGCTCGTGCCAGGGCCAATGTGCTTTGGTGGAGCAAACACGACGGGGTGACACCACCCGGTTATGTTGGAGACACTCTGCGTGCGAAACCCTCACTTTCGAGTCTTCATCCCAAATGCTCCAAGTTGTTCTGATGCAGATAGTCAGATAACTGCTGCTGGTATTCTTCCAAGCAGTCACCCCCTGACTTGACAGACTTTTTGCAGTGGACACGAAGAAACGAGACGGACAACCCGAAGTAGATTGAAACTCTTTCAAAACTGCGGCTTTCGTGGCAACCGCATTGGCGATTTTACTGTTTTTTGCCCTGGGAAACAAACAGGAACCACACAGAGCCGAATCTGCAGTGAATTATGAAGAGACTAACCAAATAGAAACGTTCCTACAACCCAGGAGTGTCAAAGTGTGCACTTCGAGTACAGTGTGAGAGAAGCGTGCTCAGAAAGTCGCGGTCGTCTGGTCTGTCCATCCAACGCTTTCTCCCTTTCCATTGCTGGGCGAGACGTTTCAGACTTTCAGCACTTGGGTCCAGACAAACAGTCAGCAGGTGCGTGAACTTCGGCCCAAGAGTTGAGCATGGGCATCCTGTTCTCAGTGTCGCTGTCAAACACCCAAGATTTGATGTGAGCCCTTCTGAGTGCCTGAAGGCTCTTCTCACGAAGTTTCACCCTGAAATGCTGTTCGTCAGGTGGCAGCTTGGGTACGAATTTGGGGCCGACTTCGACAAGTGCAGGTCTTGTTTCAACACCGTGAAAACGCCAGTCTTCTGGTTTTGGTAGCGTCGCAGCCTGTTCACTTTCACCGTTTCCAGTGTTTGTGACAGGTTGTGATGTTGATTGGCGTGGCGATTGGCGGCAATGAGCATGTTTTCCCCACCATTCGATGCGGGCTCGTACGTAACGGTGTGAAATGCCAATCTGTAGCTGTCGCTTGAGCTCGTCAGATGGATTCAACCTCGCAAAAGCACTGCCTCAGCTCTGTCAGTCACGAAGAGCGACTCGCTGGCGAGAGTGGCAGAACCCGTCTTCCAACTCGTATGAATGATTCAATGTAGTGTCGGCCTTTTTGCAGATGCCGTGTTGGTTCTTTGACAAGCGCGACCTGAAACACACGCCGTCGTATCGCGATGGAGTCGACCCCGAGACCGAGACGAGATACCGCAGGGAAGGAGCCAGGTTCATTCTGGATACTGGCTCCAAAATGGGACTGTATCCTTTCAAACGCAATGTAATGTCACTGTGGTGGTGTTAGAAACATAAAATACGGCACTGGAGCGAACAAGGACTGCTTGTGCTTTGGTTTTCTGCAAAAGAAGTGAATTTCGTTTGGGTCAACAAGGGATTTTGCTGCTTGAAAGTAGAGATAAAAAATCTGCTTGTTGGTGGTCAGCTTGGAAATGAAGTTTACATCCTTCATGCGAGTTCAGTCGCTACGAGTCCAGTTCCACGGGAGTGGTATATTACCACAGATTCTACATGTTTCATTCATTTCGGGAGTTTCACAGATACGTGAGTTGTAGTTTATTGATTGCTTCTCTCAGTTTTCCGTTTCAACATTGTTCACATGGACACACGATGCAGCACGACGGTGTCACCATGTTTTTTGCCAACACCAGCAGTGCATTGCACAACAGCCGATTCGGGAAGTTTGCTCTCTGAATTGGCCTTGTCGGCCGTTGGGCCCCACTTCTCCTTTGCGATTCACTTATTCTGAGGAGTAGATTCTTGTACAGTGCTGCTTCTGAGCAATGGTTGCTAAGAGCTGTGTGCCACAACGTGCTCGGTCTGGTTCCAAGCGACCGCAATACCAGAAACTCACGGATCGACTCCGTCTTGTTTTTTGCAGACAACAGCAGCATGTTGTTTGTTCTTGGCTGGGAAGGTAGAGGAGACACCCAAGAAATGCAAAGACATCATCAAGGTCGCGAAGCAGGTGTTGACGGAGATGGGTGTTCAGTCCGAAGTCTTTGGAGATGATCCGAAGGTGACAAGAAAACGCGAGATTTTGCGTGGTTCCACGGAACCACTCTTGAATAAGTTTTGCACATTCGTTGTTTTCGTTTTGTTTGCGACACAAGCAAACAAGGACCTCCCCGACTAGTTTTCTTTCCGTACCGGTGAAAAGTTTTCGTGCACGCTGGTTCCACAGTTGCCTGCAACTGTACCTCATCCTTCTTGCAGGAGGAAATAATCACAATGGAGCGTGTTCTGCTGCAGACCATCAAATTTGACCTGATGATAGAGCACCCCTACAGCTGTTTGCTAAAATTTGCCAAGGTGTTGAAAGGTGGGAATGTGTTCTTGTGTGCATTTCAGTATCGACAGTCTGGGGTTTCATCTTTCAGAAACAGAAAACATGTGTGATGTCAAGCGACACCAAACATTGGTGGTGCTCAGTCTGCACAAATGCAACTGTGGGTTTGTTTTTCAGGAGACAAGACCAAAATGGGAAGTATGGTTCAAATGGCGTGGACGTTCATAAATGACAGGTTTGTTTCGTTGTGATTCTCGCACAAATGCCAAGTTGGTGGTCTTCGATTTATTTCCAAACTGGTGTCCTTCCGTCTTCTCAGATCTGCCAGCGATCTTTGTTGCGTCGTTTTGCGTTGGCGATCTTCCTTCCTTGTCCAGGGTGAAAACATCTCTGTGATATGGTTTTGTCATCCAATGGAATGTTTTGTCGCACGTGCAGAACAAAGACAAAATCCATGACAACGAATGCACGGTTGCCGTCTTCGAAGATTTAGAGATTGGGGTTTGGGGGGGGGGTGTCGCAACGAGAGCTCTTGTTTCGGGGAAATTCAACTCTCGAATGATGGGTATTCCTGTTCATTTCAGTTTGTGCACCACTCTGTGTCTGCAGTGGGAATCCGACATCATTGCTGTAGCTCTGATGTATCTTGCAAGTCGGCTGAGCAAGATCGATTTCAGTGTAAGTTTCAAACCTGGCGCGTGTTTGCGCCCTTTGGTGAGAAACGTACAGGAAACGGAAGAGTGTTGTTTGTGACTTGTCAGAATGTTGAAAGTGACGGCATCAAGTTTTCGTTGTTCACAGGATTGGCAGGGGAAGCAGCCAGGATACAAAGGAAAGTGGTACGAGGCCCTCGTGGAAGACATTTCGGTGGACTTGATTGAAGGTACGATGCTTTGTGTTCTTGTCTCATTTCCTCAGTTTTGTTCGTCTCCAACCATCAGTGTCCACGCAGACAAAGCACGGTGCGAAGCACGAACCAGACTCCATTCATTGTTGGAAACGCTCAATACACCGTCCGGTTGGTCAAAAATGGGAAGACACCGTCGAGCACGATATTCACCAATTTTGATGTCTTTGTGTCGTCTCATAACGGTCGCCTGTTCTTAGTGGGAGGGTTTCTTGGCCCCTCCAATGTGGGGATCACAGCGTGCGTCATTGTTCGTCGCAAAGAACATTGTCTTCTGATCTAGCAATTATCCCTCTTTGATGGTGAGACGACCGAGTGCGTGAGTGAAGGCATTCGCCATAAATTGTCAGCAGAAGGCAGTGATTTCTGGCTTGTAAGTCTCTAGAATACAAGAAGCGACTGCTTCCAGGTATCTCTGTCTTTCAGTAGCAATCGCTGAGGAAGCCAAACTGCCTGAGAAAAAACTGCTTTGTCTCGTGAGGAGTGCATCAAGCAGTGCTTAATTAACTTCCGGGTTTCTGAATGATGCGTTTGGTGGGCCTTTGTCGTTGAAATTACCCTTGATCGGCCCTCAGACATCTTGGCAACAAACGGAGAAACAGATTTGTCGAGAGAGAGACAGAGACAGACAGACAGACAGAGACAGAGAAAGTGTGTGTGTGTGTGTGTTGTCTGTTTTCGTGTTCTATCCTGGATGACAACTGTTCATGATTATTCCTGTTCGTGTGAACGTTTGTTGTTCCTCTTCAGTCAAGAATTATGCGCATACAGATCGGTCCGTGGTGGCGCCCGAGATTTAGCATGCCTCGCCGTGGTAATTACCACTCGTTTCTACACGTGCCGATCGCTACAGCATCGGTGCATGTACTCGTGTGCTCCTTCACTCAGGGCCGTCCGTCTCCCGTCCCGGAGAGCAGTGACAAAGGCAAAGAAATTCTTTGTGCAAGGAGGGTTGTCGAGAAGTGTTACTGAGTGGCAGTACATGTATTCACCATTCAGCAAGATCGCCACTGATGGACGTATTTTCTCAAAACTTCAGAGCTGGCCACAATTGTCCCAAAATTATCCCTTGTGGATTGTTGTCACTGGGTATGTTCAATTGTGACTACGAAGTTCCAGTTTTGCGTGCATCTTCTGGTCATCACAGACAATCGGAAACATACAGAACCACCCGCGCACACAAAAACACGCACGAGTACGTACACGGACGCGCCAAGACGTTGATCTTTCTCTTGACACGACACCACAAACAAATACACCAGTGCACTGTCTGTCTGTATCTTGAACTCTCGAACTGATGCGAAGAAGAATGCTCTCCTGTTTTAAAACTGACAGGAAAAAAAGTTTCACATAACGAGAAGGATCTCATTGCTGGCATTCCGACAGAGCATGTTGTATCACCTTTTGAAATTGGGAAACCTGTTGTGCGCTAAAATGCCTGCACGGACGATCATCCTGATGTTTGCATGTAAAGGAAAAACAGCAATGAGATCCTCCTCGTAAATTTTCCTGCTTCAAGACCAGTTTGTCACCTTTTCAGACATCTGTCATCAGGTGTTGGACTTGTATTCGAGTCAGAACAAGCAAAAGGAGGAGTCTCCTCCGCCACCGCCGCCTCCCCCGAAACCGGCTGTGAACTCCAGCGGCGGCGGCCACACGCCGACCGGCTCCAAGCGGAACAGAACCGTAAGTAGGAGGTGTCCGTCTCAAAAGGGGAGGTAAGGGCGACTCAAAATTTCAGGCTTTTCTTGTTTTGACCTGAAGGACGCGTTGCACTTTCGTTCAGGTGTTGAGTGGACTACGAAGTATATTGGGTCACTCTGCGAATGCCAAAACGTTTCGCCAGACATTGTGAACAGTCTGCTGGGGTTTGATGATGCCCATTCATTTTGCTTGCGTTTCTCGAGGAAACCACATCTTCCACCTGTGGTGTTTGGCTTGTTCCACAATTAGTTCTCGTGTTGATGCAAACGGAGGTGAACCACAAAGAGAATGACAGGCAAATTGTCTCGGATGTCCTATTTCGGGTGATGTGTGCTGGTTCCGGCGCTCACATCTTGCATTTGAAGAAGCAACGGCCAAATTGACTCAGATCTGTGTTGACAATGAAAATCCCGGTCGAAATGAAATGTTTTGTGGGGGAAACTTTGTTCTGACATTGCATGCGTGATGTTAGCCATTGGTTGCGTCTGTTGGCCACTAAATTCTTTGTTGGTGCCCCACCCTCCTCGACAAGCCCACAAGGTGTGGCGGTGTACTTCAGCGACGAGAGCCGAGACAGAGAACGGCAAACTTCTAATTTGCTTTTTTCGCTCTGTTCATGAGAGTGGATGAGGGAATAAATATTTCAAGCAACATGGCACCAAGCTTGCAGATTCTTTGGTGGAGAAAAATGCTTGTTTCATGTCGAAAAGAGCAGAAGACATTTGAAACTGCTTTTGCAATTCACGCGAAGAAGCTTTCTTTGAATGGGATGTCAATTTTTGCCTCCCGTGAGATGAACTCAGCGCGGTAAATTGAGTTTGCTGGGAGAAAATGGGGGAAAACCTGTCAGCCATAATTGAAAAAGTTGAAGCAAGCACGCCTGCACCGACACTGAAGCTAGATTTAGACTATTCTCTCTGTTTTGGGTGCGCGACGAAAGGTAAATGTCGACGGCTGGCTGAAATAACGAGTGCGCTTTCCTTCTGTGTGTATGTCTGCCACTCCTCTCCCGCTGAAGGAGCCTTTCACATTGACCCCATGTGAACAGAATTTCACCCAAAACTGTTACGTTCAGCACAACAACCTGGAAGCAATGCTGAATGCAGGTTTGGTATTTCATGACAATGTTGGATCTTTTTTTGTTTGCAGGCAACCCCAGAGAGAACTACACAAAGTGGTGAGTGTCGTGTTTCTTCCCATTTTGTGGCGAACCGTCTGGAAGATTATTTTTTACAATGAATGACTTGAACAAAACATCACAGGCGTCGGTGGACGGATTTTTTTTCTTGCCTTCGCGTGAAGTTACGATTGATGTCTGCAATGTGTCGGAGGATGTTCCAAGATCATAAACCCCCCAAATCAGCATCATGCGGAGCCATTTTTAACATCTTTCGTTGACACAGAAAGTTACCTTCCTCCCCCATGAATTGAAATGAACTCAACTGTTGAATTTTCTTTGAGAATTATCTAAATCTTTATTTTCGATCGATCTGCACACAAACATGTCCACATTTTAGGTCCGGCCGCCAAATCGAGCAAGAAAGAGGGACGCGCACGCGGTTCGCACTCCCCGTCTCCGGCCGCCGACCCAGGCGAGCACGAGCGCCACACGTCGCGCTCCAAGTCCAGCAGCCGCAACCCGTCTCCGAAGCACCACCCGGCCGCGGCGCCGCCCGGTCCGCCCGGCTCCGCGCCGCCCGGGACTGTACCTCCGCCCATGGGTGGGAAGGAGGCGACGGCCGCCGGGTACTCTCAGTACAACCCGTATATGTCCTCGTCCATGTTTTCGTCCTCTTTCATGTCGCAGGAGGGCTCGCAGAACATCCGGCATCTGTTGGGGGGCGGGCCTCCCGCGGCGGGGGGTACGGCGGCCGCAGCACCCCCGCCCAACACATTTGGGTATGCCCAGGGTTCTGCACCAACCCAGGCGTCCGGGTACAGGCCTCCAGTCACCTCCAGCTATCCGGCCGCAGCAGGTACCAACTATGCTCAGCCGCCGCCACCAACCGGACGCTACACCCAGCAGACGGCGTCCGCGTATCCCTCAACGACGCAGTACACGCAGCCGAATCAGTACGTCCCGGCGGCGGCACCTCCTGCTGCTCAAGCGTACGGACAGTACTCCAGCCAGGCCGGGTACCAGGCGACTTACGCGCAGCCACCGCCCGGACTCACCGGGAGTAGTTACCAGCCGCCCAACACGGCGCAGCCACCGCCGGGATACAACCAGCAGCAGTACTCGGGCTCACAATACTCGAGTGCCCCCGGATACGCGCCGCAAACCAACGCTGCTGCTCCCGCCACGCAGTACGGTTCACATCGATCAGGATACGCCACCCAGCCCAGCAGCACGTCACGCCCCCAGTATCACAGTCAACAGGCTTTCCCGAACCAGCAGGGAAATGTTCCGAGATCTGGATACGGAAGTCAGCAAGGCAGTTATCAAAATTACCAGCAGCCGCCTCCTGGGGTCCCACTGAGGCCCCACGGGCAGGGTATGCGCCCCCGCGGCGCGCCGCCGCCTCCGCACGCCCCCGGCTTCCCGCCGAGACCGGGCGGCCCGAGAGGCGGCGGGCCGCTGCCCCCACGACAACACACCAACTTGACTTCGGTTCCCATCGCCGGTCGACCAGGTGGCAGTGGAAGCAGGTACTCTCATCACTAGGATCGAAACTTTGAGATGTGTCACAGGATTTGGGTCAAACATGACAATTGGGACGTGGAAATTCTACGACGTTTGAGGTAGCAAGATTGCCCCCAGTCTTTGGTTGCTTCGAACCAAAATCATTGGAATGTGCAGTTCATGCATTGCTGCTTTCATCAGCGAAGTTACAGGCTGCGATTTCTTCAGTGAGGCGGTTGTTTTGCAAGACTATGAAGTCACAATGGTTGACATTTCCTGAAACCACATCCTGAAAAGACACCGGAACTCGTACGTGTCGCGAAACGTCTGAAAAAGACCGTTGAAGTGCCATTGGTTTTGTCTGTTGCTTCATAATAATTCCGGAACGGACGACTGGGCGTTTCTTTTCTGTGACAGAAAGCCGACCCTGTTCATACGGGTTCTGTCGTGAATGGTATCATTTCAAAGTTTGTGCCTCAAACTGATGTTGAGTTACGAAAACGTGTGGAAAGGTTGGTTTGTTTTTCGCGCCAATCCAATTTGAAGAGACCGGCGGAAAATTGCTGGAGACAGCGGGCGTAAACTTTGCTCTTACACGTTGTTGCTTTCACATGTTGGAGCTCGAGTTTTCAGCTCAACTGTCAAGCGTTCCTTCTCAGACCCTTGTCTGGGAACTAATGGAGCTGCTTCTCATTGCTTCAGACTGAGCGTTAAATACGTGTGTTGCGCCGTGATAAATCGGACCCGATCGTTCGTGAGGGAGCTAATGGTGTCTCCGTCTCGTTCTAATGGATGTCTTCGTTTCTTCGAATAAAAATTCAAGCTGCATCGGCAGAAGTTTATTCCTTTTTGCATGCGCGGACTGCTTGAGCATCGGTGCGTGTATCATAGTTCCTTTATGGTCCCGAGTTATGTCTGGCTGTGTGTGCGCATCCTACCTTGCTCAAGAGGCTTGTTGGCCGAAAGAAAATAAAAGCTATAGTGACGATGTGAGCCTTTGGCATCTCAGCGAGAGCATCGTAGTCCATCCAGATTCTGCCGACAGAGACCTCTTGTCGTGAGTCTTGACAACCACCCTTTGAAATGGCAAAAACCAGATTCAACTTCTATTCGCAGGCAAAACCATTTTGCCAAAAACAGAAATATTCTAGTGGGTTATGACCTTCCTCCCAGGAATGTAAATGCACCTCCAGTGTGGAAAATGTCAAGAATCTGGAAGGTGAAGTGTCGGTGAAGCTGCAGCATGGCATCTGGGCGTGTTAACACCAGCCAGTGTTCTTGTTCCAAACAGGAGGGAGTGGGCGCCTGACTTTTTGTGTGGGCTCACCTTGACAGGGTCTGAAATGCATCGTTTGAACAGGCCGCATCACACACATGCACCTTCAGAATCATGAAATGTCAACTTAGTGAATACAAATGTTATTCCCAGTCTCCATCTTCAGAGTTTTGCGAGCCAAGTTCATCCGCGTGTTTGACCTTGCTTGTATTGATGTGCTGTGTGCACACGTGTGGCCGAGAAGAAAGGACACATTCCCACCTTGAAATGTCAGACTCTTGGCCCCAATTTGCTTCCATTGTTGTCAAGAGGATAAGTTCAGTTTCTGGGCAAAATTTGCCCCCTCTTCAAGAACAGGTCAGTTGGTGAACAAGGGTCAGTACCTACATTTCCTGCACGGGTGTTGTTGCTGATGATAATTGTTTGCATGGAAAATGTGCGTACCTTTCAGATCTCCTGAACCAAATGCTGTTGTTGTGCGATGTCCCTTTAGGGAAGGGCACTTAGCGGTGTGCCGAAATTTTTTTTTGTATATATGGCATCTGGGCCAAGATGTCCCATCCCGTCACATCCCCCCCCCCCCCGTGGAGGGCTATTGGTGGCCTATCTCAGCAACTGCTGAAGGTACAGACTTGATCTAGGTCTCGTTGGAAAGGTCTTTGAATCCACATTTCAAATTTTGAAAAATGGAATCTCCATGGCAACCTCCCTAGCAACCAGATGCAAAACTCCCTAGCAACCAGATGCAAATGG
>JAAUXT010001571.1_pt1 | contig 20741 bp, 15 predicted proteins | sample 7278171 | NCBI WGS metagenome assembly JAAUXT01 (sample SAMN14350112, study PRJNA611818) | marine sediment metagenome | isolation source: surface marine sediment (1.8m) | place: French Polynesia: Moorea | collected 2018-08 | reverse complement strand
CCCCTACCACCACCACACGACAATATGGCTCGCGACCATCGGGTCCCCACTGCTGGGACTTCTTGTTTCAAATGTGATAGCGCAAAAACCAGGGATCGCAGGAAAAATATTTTCTGGTGCGACCAAGCAGATACCGATGTCACAGCAGCCCAAATCTGATGTCATTGCACAAATACGTGCACAAGAGTTTGTTCGTTTTGATAACAATGACGTCAATGAGCTTTCTGGAGACTTCTTGACAGAAAAGTCGCATTTTTATGCTTTTATGACATGTTCAGTGATTGCACACTTGCCAATCCGATCATTCTTGATTTGCCTTGTGGTAGAGTCTACAACATTGGAAAATGCAGGACATTTTAAACGTTACTCTTCCAAGAAATTTTTCACTGTCAAATTCCACTGAACAGAACAACTGCGATCTCTTTTATTTCATCGCAAACGGAATATGTGGTCTCATTATTTGTGTGGTCGGACTGGTCGGCAACATTTTGTCCTTTTGGATTATCAAAGAAATCAGCAAGAATTCCACTACATTCTTTCTACTCAAATGCCTGACAATCGCGGACACCACCATTGTTTTGTGGTTCGTCGTTTTGGTTGTGGTCCCTGAAATTATCTTGTATGATGGAACTCTGGAATACTACTACAGTGAATTTCAGTACGTCTACTACAGTCTGTTCCCATTTTCATCGTTTTCTTTGACTGTGACGACCTGGTTGACTTGCATCCTGACTAGCTACAGGTACGGTGCCGTAATCACTCTTGTGTGTGTGGAAGTCGATATTTGTTTTCCGGCTGCGTTGCTGATGTCTTTGTACGAGCACCGACCACGAAGTCCATCGGCGTGGACACCCTGCCCCCCCCCCCCCCCAAGGAGCCAAAGGTAAACTTGGAGAATTTTCGCCTTGGTCACACACCCCCAGGAGCAACAGTTGAACTCGGAAATATTTTGGCTCAGTCAGACCCCGTTTCTGGAGAACTTGCGCCAAAGTTGGAGAAAACTTTCAGTCCAGTCAGCCCCACTTCGAAACAGCACTCAGGCTCATTTGCTTGTTGGCAATCAGAGAGTTGTCTCAGGTCACAAAATGGCAATATCTTGAAAACCAAGCATTGTGAAGCAATTATGATTGCAGAGGTTGAAAAGAGCTTTACTCAAAAAGCTACCTTTTTTGTTCCCTCTCATACAAAGAAAATTTTCGTTGTTGGTTTTTTTGACAATATTTTCAACTTTGTCCAAGGTTTAGCATAGTACTGACCAAGTTTGGTTTTTGATAATTCACAAAAATGGTACTATCTTGAAAACTACGCACCATACAATGATTCCAATGCCAGAAAGGAAAAGAGCTTTTGCCTGGCAATGACTAAATGACGAAATTTTGTAGACAATTTACAAAAATGGAAATATTTCTCAAACTGAGTGTCATAGTGATTTCAAAACCAGATTTGAAAAGTGGTTTACCCTGTGCACTGCTCGTCTTGTTGATGGTCGCGTAGCCGGCCATCTAAGAGGTTTACCCAGTTTACCCAAAAAATTGCTTTTGACATACCTGATATTTTTACAGGAAAAATATCTTGAAACAAGTAACACATAAAGCATCAACAAGAATGTTGGGGTATGACCTCTCTGAATGTGTGTCTTGAAATAATAAATCATATGGCATGGGTTTCATCAGGGTCAATAACAATGACATAAATGTCCCAAATTGGTCATTTTTGTTGTTGGCCACAGCTGGATACTGTGGCACCTGCTGTGATGCCACTACCATAGACATCCTGGCACATGTAGCATGACTCATGTCATGAAGTGTGGTGTATGTAGGTCACATGGTATGGCAATCATCTTGGATTTGGTATGTTGCACATTTTTGCAAATGGTGACCTCATTTTTTTGAGAAATGTAGTGATATATGCATATGAATGGGTCATGTTGCAGCATGCCATACGATAACAAGCTAGTTTACAGAGCTGTGTACCCATTCTGAGTATCCAAGATGACCACCTGACTGGAGATTTAAAATAGCATGACTTCTGAGATGGACACTGAAACAATTCACAATGGTCAGTTGCAAGCACAAATAACCAAGTTTGAAGGTCTTACTGTCAGTATGGAAGCCAGAAACATTGATTGTGCATTTTTGCCAGGAAAGCTGGACTCAATTTTTGGCTGAGTCAGACCCCCTTGGAAACAGAACCTAGTCTCTGGAGTAAAAGTTGGACTGGGAACTATTTTGACCCAGTCAGATACCCTCCCCCTCACTTTGAAGAAGGACAGTCTCTGGGGAAAAAAAGTTGGACTCAAGAAATTTTGACTCAGTCAAACCCCCTTGGAAATGGAAGTTAGTCTCTTGAGCAACAGTTGGGCTTGATTAATTTTGGCTTGGTTAGACCCCCCACTCCCAAGAAACAAGACTCAAGTCTCTGAAGCAAAAGTTGGACTCATAAAAAGTTCAGCTCAGTCAGACCCTCTCCCTGAAACAGGGCCTGGTCTCTGAAGCAAAAGTTGGACTTCGAATAATTTTGCTTGGTCAGACACCCTCCACCAACGACAAGAAGGCTATCGCCTAAATCGACTGAATCATCCTGGTGAATTTTTGTAATGGTTCAGTTACCCCCCTCCTTACAACTGAACCAAAAGTGACCACACACAGACTCTGTGTGACTACAATAAGCGCGCGTCCTATCGGCAGAGCAGGACTGCGCGCTTAAAAAGACATGAGCAATGCAATGTGGTTCAATCATGCTGTTCGTGCTTGGTCAAGAAATGTCTACACTGCCAAGTGTTCTACCTTCCTTTTCTTTCCAGATATTTGACTTTGTGCAAACCTTCATTTGCTCCAGCACTGTCCGTGTCATACTTCTTCGTACGAGTTCAGGTGGCCGTAACTGTTCTCGTCAGCTTGCTCATTGAAATTCCTCGCTACTTTGAATACGAAGTGCAGGAAATTGAGCTTGATGGGAGAATGTATTACAGACTCACTTCAACTGAACTGTGGGAGAGTGACACTTATCAACTGGTGTACAAAACTATTGCAATGGTTGTCCTGCGAAGACTTCTTCCGATGTCTGTCACACTGCTGCTAACAATCGGTCTGGTGCGCTTTTTGCACAAGAAGAAAGCCCTGAGACGCAACTTGATGTCAGCTGATCGCGTGAAAGCCGAGAAGTCGACATCAACAGTGACCACAGTTCTGATCATCATTGCTGTCGCTTTCATTGTGTGCCACACCCCTGGAACAATTTATCCCATCCTGAGGATCACGATAGAAATTCCGGAAACATGTGACCACTTCTTCGAGTACTTCACGCGGATTGCAGACTTGCTGTCGCTGCTCAACTCCGCACTGAACTTCTTCATCTATTATCCAAACATTCCGTCATTCAGACGCAAACTTCGCAAATTGTGCAGCAACTGCTTCGGACTGAATGAGGTGGGACCGACCCGAAGTTTATCTGGCACATTTATTGTCGGTTCCAGAACAAATTTGACGAACAGGTCTCCACCAGAAACAGACTAGACCTGTAGGTTCTGGGTGGACGTGATTATCAGTGGTTCAAGTCCTTTCGCTTTTTCACTGGAGCTGCTGCCATACTGGAAGCGAATATCTTTCCAACAAAAGTCTTGCGACAAAGTATCTGTAGAACACGGCTGTTGTTGAGCTCGTCACCAGACACGTAAAGTCACGTTCCACACATGAAGAGCAGCAGCCGCCACGGACAGAACGAACATGTATCCAAGAAGCACAATCACAGTCACGACCAAGGACGCTTCCATCGTATTCATGGAAAAGTTCACCAAACCAGTCAGCAAGTTGGCCAACAGAAAGAAGAATAATCCATTTCTGTTCACCGCATCCAACAACTGAGCTTGTGTCGAACGTCTTTTGCGTTGGTTCCTGTCTGCAACAACACAAATTAAATACGTTGAATACTATTTGGTAATTTGTTTGACACGCGTGAACTCCCACCAAAATTTACACCAGGGAAAGCAATACCTGAAACTGTGCAGAAACCATATTCCGTGAGAGCAACGGTGAGAAGGTCAACGAAGAGGAATGCCGCCAACAGTTGAAGATTTTGAAATACCTGAAACAAGTACGAGCACTTGTGATGTTGGGACATTTGTGAGCGAGAGCTTGCCTGAAATTGCTAGTTATTGATGGTGGTAAAAAAAACAGTGACTTGCCATCCACAAAACAAACGGAAGATTTGCCATTCTTCTCGACACTGGTTCCACATTTCGTTCCGCATACACCAACAAACACCAGAACAGGGCACTGGAGACGGCCAGTGTCACCCATGTCCTTATCCATTCTTTCATTTTCACTCTGCGAGACAAAATTTCAGAATAAAAACAATCAATGTTCACAAAGCGAAATGTCATTTGTTCGGAAGCCACACAATCTCGACGAAAACTCCTCATTTTGGCACCTGTGTTGAAATAACAGTTGCCCGAGTTGAACCCCAGCGAAGTATATTGACACATATCCAAGGCAAGAACAAATTCCCTCTCTGTTTGCACTGATGAAGTCACTTCTGCTGCCAAATCCGTCCGGCCCGTGCAAAATGTATCTTTTCAAGCCTCTTGCATTTAGCAAATACTGATATCCTGACGCCACAGCAATGCTGATAAGCCAACTCCAACTGGGATCCCACAAGCACAGAATGACGGTGGAAAGAATCTGAAAAGGGGCGAGCTTTATTTGTTCAAAGGAATCGTATATCAGCCGCAAATCCAAAATTTATTCCAAACTTCTGTGGTGGTTGTTTTTGGTGACAGTATGACTCACCTTTACAGCGGCTAAAGTGAAAAAGAAATTCCAATGAACTCCATATTCTGAAACGTGTTGCTGATAGTCTGTAGCCTTCACTGACACAGTCCGGGCAACTCCCAACACCAACAATGGGATGCACGACTTCGCGGCTCGAACAACAGCGAAAATTCGCTGCCTTATTCCTCTGAAATGGCAAGCAGCACAACACGGATCCATTTTTGTGTCTTTTAGTTTGTATCAGGACGTCAATTTTTCCCTTTTCTCCAACGTCAAACAACTGACATCTCACCTGTGGACGGGATACTTTCGTCTCGCTTCAGGCGACACAATTGCATTGGAGATGACGAACGAGCCGACACCAGCATCCATCAATCCTGTCCCGAAAGTCTCTGCCTTTCCAAATCTTCTTGGAAAAGCATTGAAATCCACAGCCAAAATCATAATCGCCGTGCCAACAAGAACACAAGCTCTGAAGTTTGTGATGAACGGCCTTTTCCCTGTCACCACAAAGTTCAACACACTGTTCAGACGGAGACCGGAACTTTCATCATACGATGCTTTGCTGCTGTGAAATGCCAACAAAGCTACCACAAGCAATGTCAGCACAAAATAGGTGACATCAATGTGCTCGCTGAGAACGGTTGCCAATAAAACACCAGGGATAATCAGCGTCGTGAAATCAACCAGGAAATTCAGCCTGAAAAGACAAAGTTTGTTTCTTTGTTTGCCCGTTTCAGCACCACGGAATGTAAGGAACTTCCGCGACACCAAAAATCTACACAGTGCGGTTTTGAAGGTCCAGCACAGAAAGTTTTTGTGTCAAACTGGACTTTCAAGTAGAATATCAGCCGCTCGCGACTCGTACATCGGTGGTACACCACTTCATCTCACATGAGAAGCCAGCCTTGTAAATAAGAACCCCAGTCAGAAACCTGGCAAGCTGTGGAAGATGGAAACCCAGAGAGTTGGAAACTTGCAAAGTCAGAAAGCTAGAGAGTTAGAAACCCAGAAAGTCTGAAACCTAAACAGTCAAAACCCAGAAAGTTGGAAACCCAGAAAGTCAGAAACATGGAAAATTAGAAACCTGAAAAGTCAGAAACCTGGAGACCCTGAAAGTCAACAGAAACCTAAAAAGGTCCAGCCAGCTTTCCAAGTTTTTGTACACAGGAAAATGCAGAAACCTGGAAGCCAGCCTTCCAAGTTTTGCACTGGGTGGGGTGGGGACCGCGGTAGAAACCTGGCGGATACAGGGTAAACCAATATCAGTCATCGCAGCTGATAAAAAATCTCAAGGATTTTCATCTTACCATTGTGGGATGCACGAATGCCCGACCAGAACCTGACAGAAAACAACGTTGACCAGTGCGGACAGAGGCGCACTTGAAAGCCATAACGCAACTTCAGCAACAGATGTGCCATTGAGGTTGCTGACAAATTGTTCCTTGAGCTGTCGCTGTGACAACGGATCCATTGGCAAACTCGAACGATGGGCGATAATTAGGATTCTTCAGTTTGCACAATGGGTCTGCATCTTGGTGACTCACAAAATGATCCAAAGTCCTGCTATACTTCGCAGTGTAACTTCAGTGAGAAAGTTTTCGATTTCCCACACCTCTTTCAGCTGTTTCAAAGTCCACACAAAATTTATCAAGAACTTCTAACGCCGCTGGGGGCTGCCATCTTTGTTTTCACTGCGCAGCCTCCGACAGAAGCGGTCGAGCAGATCTGACAGTAGCAGCCGTGCAGCGAGGCAGCAAGAAGGAAAAGGTCTTTTTTCCTTGAACTTCCAGACAAGATGAGAATGGTACGTGTCGTCTTCACCTGATTACACATTTAGCTACATACTGTGTGCTACTTTGGGCATGCTGCGCGTCTGATGCATCCTGTGATTGAACAAACGAAGCTCGTTCTTTTCTCAGATGCTCGAAATGCTGGTGATCATGATGATTGATCAAAAGAACCAATCTTCTGTTTGCAGGTTTTAAAGCATCGTGCAGATGTGTACAGTTTAATTTCAGTGGCTTTTTATTGCAGAATATTTGAACGTTCATGTGTCGAATTTGAACGCTGGCCTGTCGAGGCACAACTGCAGTTTGCAGTGCAAATTTCATCCAGTGTAGTGAAAAACACAAGCGATCAGTGTGTTATGTCAGAAGAGACTGCCTTCTGAGGCAGGAATCTCCCTATTTATTGGGTTTGATCACACCATCTTGTGAGTAGTTCTGACAGTTTAGGTCAGGTGTGTCACACCGCATTCCTCCCCCACCAGGGGGTGCTGGCCTCAGCAGACATTTCCAATATATATATATATATATATATATGTACAATTTTACAATAATTATTCAGAAATATGAAAATAGCCAAATATAGCAAATTCCTGTAAATTAACACTGTTTTTGCTGTTTCTAGCTATCCCCTCCCCCCCCCCCTGGGGGAGCCCACAAGCTGGTCACATGACTGGAATTTCCCTCTTTTTCCAAAATGGATGTCACTGATATTGAGGTATGGTCATTCATCAGACAAGAAATTACTTGGAGACTGATCAGACAAGCACAACTACAGGGCAGAAGCCCATTAAGTCAGAGTGTAGTGAATGCAGTGATCCAGCAGTTCAGTGTTTTTGCTCCCACCTCCAACCAGTGCTTCCATATGGTTGTGGTCAGATGTGCTCTGAACGTTTATCTCAGTCAACAGTAGGTGAGTACTTGGTGGTTCTCCACATTTCATGTCACTCCACATAGACCAAATTCTAAATGCACGTGAGACCCTGAATCTGCAATCAGTCGAGTTACTTTGCTCATAACAGTTCAAAGGAGGTTGTCACAGCAAAATGAACGTGTCTTCGGGAAATTTATAGACACGCATCGGATGCATACTCGTATATCTGTGAACACGTGTGTGAAGATGGAGCTGGACACTTGTGTTCTGAATCCACTAGACTGGAACCCAAATGTTTCATCTTGTAAGTTTGTCACTGAGAAATTTATTTGCCGTTTCTGTTCAACGCTTGAATGCGTTCCTTGAGAGTCAGGTGTGTCTGGACACTTTACGTACAACCAAAGCAAAGATGCACCGTACTCGTAGTTTGAAACAACACGTGCGCATTTGTGGGCACCTTTCTACGATATTTGTCTCGTACACGGCTGACAGCTGTGGTTCGACAGCGCTGCATTTACGCTTCAATGCATCGGTCCTTTCGTGATCAGCTGTTCAAAGTCGGAACAGAAGTTTTGTGGGAAATTGGAAAGACAATGAGGAGCAAAAATCAGAAAAGTAGTGCTGAAGGCAAGTTGTCCCATGCTGCTGTTTTCAAAGAACGTGTGCTGAAAGACCTTGATGTATGAACCAAACATCAAGTTTCTATCTTGAATAAAACCTGACAAGGAGCTGCTTACATCTGGTTGCTTGGGGCTGTTGCCAGGGTAAAGTGGAGGAACCAAACCCTTTCAAAAGAAGGTTCAAAGATCTTTCATGAACCAAACATCAAGTTTCTATCCTGAGTGGAATATGAGATGGAGCTATTCCATTACCTTGTGGGGAGGGACATTGGGATGTCATGCCTGAGGTGCTATACATTTACTGTGAGACATTTGAGCTGAGATGAACCAATCATTGAGCACCACACACAAGACTTTGGCCCAGATATCCCTTCCCATTGGGGGGACTGGACATCGGGACATTGATCATGCCATTTGAGCTTAGATACTCAGTTTGGCACCAAACATTGGTAAATGTCAAAAAAATTTATTCGCCACACCGTTTTGTGGTCTTCCCTGAAGGGACACTGCACAATGAGAAACACGTGGAATTTTTGGGAGACAGAACCGGATGAGGTGGACCAGTTGCTTTTGCGTTATTTGTGCATCGCGGATACTTGTGCCAGGGCACTTCTTATCTGATCGTTTCTCGGTGGAAACAAAGACGGAGAGATGTATGATTTGAGCTTCTTGATACTTACGAGATGATAAGATACCGGGACACTGGAGAATGTGCAAACTCATACCTCCCATGCAGCGCAGCGTTTTTATTGGCTGGGAATTCAGTTTGCAAGAGATCGAATTGAAAACTTGAGTGTGCTTGGTTTGGGCGGGTTTCAACGGGAAGTCGAGGTGTTCAGGCTCGACAAACGTTTGCCTGTTGAGATTTTTCTTTCGGCCTGCCAAGGATGGAGTCTTCCTTGCAAAGTGTCAGTTTCCACCCCACTTGTTGAAAAAATATGGATGCTCAGGCGAACTTGGCTCAGTTTGCTTCCACCTTTCTTTTTTGGTTCGAATAGCGACAACTCGATGTGTTAATGTCCAACAAACACTGCCATTCTGTGACGTCGCGCTGAGTACATCCCACAAACGCTGCGGGAAGTTGTGCTGCCATCAACTGGACACGGAATCACTGCAGGCTTCGCTGTTGCTGGAACGTCCAGGGACTGAACGTCCTTCGCTTCTCAAGGACAGCCTTGAGGCCAGTCACTGAACGGAGCATGCAGTCTGACGACCAGATTCCACCGTGGTTTGCTTTGCAAATTGCTTGTGACCAGCATCCAGGATGAACAGTGATTAATGCTTTTTAAGCTGAATTGCAAGTGGTTGCTGAAGAGTCTCCCATGATAAGCGTCGGCTGCAGCTTTCCATCATGGTCACTTCCAGCCAATTATGCTAGAAATGGTCTCCTCTGCAGACCCCAATCCAGTCACTTGTCCCTTCACTCCAAACTGTGCAGATGAACCTCCTCTTCGCAGAGCACAAGATCACCAGCATTCTGGTTTTTGCTTTGAATGGAAATTTTATTTGCACGGAGAGTTCTTACAACGGTGACCTATTTCCCAAAATCAGGATCCATCAGGTGTGTTTTGCGGCAAACTCCAGCTTTTCGACACGCCGAAGTACAAAGTAACATCGGCAACCATTTTTAGTCGCGCGAAGCGCGACTATTGCAATGAGGGTTGAACTGTCATTGTTGTTGTTCCCACCCCCACCCCCCAGGCAAAAACAAAATCTACTCCTGGTTGGTCACCTCACAGTAGATGATGTGTGAGACCGGGGGTCACACAGCAACTTGCTGCATGACCCCACCCTCCTCACACAACATCCACTCTTTGAGTTGGACTGAGAAAATTTGTTGCACTTCTGAAATTTTGAGATGCTGCGTGACCCCACCCCGGTCTCACACAGCATCTGCTCTGAAGTGACCTCACACCGCGACTCAATGCCCGTGGCATTCTCGTTGCATCCTTGAAATGTGCTTCCAACACCACCAAGATCGAATCTCTGTACAATTCTCTTGTTTGCTTGGGCTTGGTGTTTGGGCAGGGTGGGGGGTCGAGGACTTGGCCAGGGGAGGGTGGTGGAACAACTGACCGACCTTCTCAATTTTGCATCACTACTTGGTTTTCTGCCCAAAAGGGACCTCGCGTAACAAGTCTGGTCCAACACACTTGATGCACGACTTCGCAAATGTGTCTTGTGTCTCGTAGTGCTTGCCAGAAACAGACACTGTCTTACTACACGTAGGTTGGGAACCAGACTCCTTTCGGTTGCAAAGGGGAAGGGTTACACTGCTGCCCAGACTCCTGATGACTTCCTTTCGACAAAGGATCCCTCCCCCCACCTCCCGCAGAGGTTGGGGTTGGGGAAGTGGAGAGGACTGCGACACCCTCGGTTGTGGAATGTTCAGAGGCAGGTGCAGCAGAATTGTTGTTTGGTCGTTTGTGCTTTTGTCAAACCATGATCAATGACAGAAGACAGTTCTGAACAATGAAAAAAATAAAAAGGGCTCAGAACATCAATGCAAAAAGGGTGATTATCACAACGCTGATCAGGATTGTCTGGCCCAGAATTTGATCCAAACCTTCCTTCGTGGTATTTGGGTCTGACTGAAGTTGCAGATCAGCGTTCGTTTCGGCGGCCATTCTGTGACGTTTGGGAGTTTTCTGTGGAGAACTTTCATCGAACAGTTCCTGCACATATATTCCTTTCCACAGAAATGAGATCAGTTTTCCGAACCAGCTGTTCGCATCGAGCTCTGACGCGATCTTCCGGTGCCAACGCTTTGCAGAGACGGGAAACAAACTGGAGAAGGTTGCATGTGTGATGAACACAGGCGGAGAGACCGAGAAATTTCGTCGAGCAGTTGCACATTGTATGCTCGTTCCATTTGATAATGCACTGCATGCATGCAGTGACTGCGTGAGTACATGATTTGTAGACGTCTGGTCCGGCGAATTTTTGTCGCTGCGTGGAGCACGGAAGCTACTTGGCGTGGCGTGCTGGCGCCCCATGGAATCTGCAGTATCCGCACTCAGCGTGATACAGACACAGCAGGTCCCTGCATGGAGCTGGATCTTGTGGGAAAAATTCTTGATGGGTCATTCTGCGAAGAAGGTCAGGCCTGCCGGTGCTCCACGGAACCTGTGCTATGCGGCAAGCGTGCCGTTTCGGAGAGGGCCGAGCGCCCAGCAGCGGTGCGTGTGGATGAATCTCCGGCAGATGAGCGAAGCAGTGAAAGATGACGTGCGAAAGGTCTCGGCCAGATTGATGCAGTTTTCTCGTCGAAACGACGACTTGACAGCTCGCTGATGAAAACACGACGGAGTCTGAGAAAAGAAATGGGAGAGATGTGTCGAGGCGGCGAGTGCTGAAGACAGCAGGAATCTGCGACGACGTGGAGCCTTTTGCACAACACGCACGTTTGGAACAAATTCTGGTGGTTTTGTTGGGTGTTGTTGGTGAACGCACCTTTTTCCATTTCCACCAAAAGCCAGCATCAAATTTCGAGGTGGAAATTGCAGCAGTGACTTCGCCCCCCCCCCTCCCGCCTTGGGTGTGTCACCGAGGCAAGAAAGTCACTACTCGTATGGCTTGTGTTGGTTGTGAGAATGGTTGACGTGAGCATGCGAACGTTCCACCTGATGTGAGAATCAATATCAAACGCGTCTGCATTGCTTTCTTCTTTCTTTTTTCGTGAACTTTGGCAAGGACCGTTTTGATTGGAGCAGAAAACGAAGCAAGGATGCACCAAGTGGAAACTCCGTGTGAGCCTACTCTTTGGTCTCGCTATCGATGGATAATGAAAAGATGTTGTCTCTCCTGCACCGGTGGCGATTCTTCTGCTCCGAAAGACGCAACTCATATCGTTTGCTTTGGAATCTATCGTTGATGAAAGGCAGCAGTTGTTTGGTTTCTCAGATTGAGTGTAGTTTTCCATTTGACATTTCACAGGCAATTTGTACTCAGGGGAAAGCCTCGCAGGAAGCTGCGAGCTGAATGATTTCGAACAAGTTCGTTCTCTCTCATCTGAAAAGTGAACATTTTCCGTTCAACTGTGTGGGTTGTCGGTAACTCGGCTGCACGCCCAGGTTGGTGAAATTTGAATCTGGGCTGGTCACAAAAACCCACGTGGGTTGGAGACAATTTCAGGCAAAACGTTTTGAGCAAAAGGATTCCTGCCCGCGTGGACAATAAACTGATAAATCTGAAAGAATACTGCACCATCATTGTGATCAAGCTGGAAAGCAAAGTTCAACGCATGTGCTGCAATTGTTCTATGGTTTGACACAAAAGAGCCCAGCTGAAGGAGGAAACTGAATCAAGGAGTGTGGGAGTGTCAGGGAGCCACAGCAGAGAGACATTGTCACGGGGCAGTTGAGAAGTGGGGAGCTGAAGGAACAACTGAAACAGCGATGATGTGTTGCTCACTGAAGCAGCAAAGAACTCAGTTTCTTGTGGGCCTCGAGTTCACTGCTGGACATCTCCCTGCTGGCTGAGTGGTGAGTGTGTGTGTGTGTGTGTATACCCAGGTGACCTGTTGATGGGGGGGGGGGGCAAGAGTCACTGAACATTTTTGCTCAGAATTTGATGCTGAACATTTTTCATCAAAGCATGTTTTTTATTTCTTTTCGATGAGGATAACTACTGACGGAGGAGGTGGGTTACACGTCACCCAAATATATTTTGCTCAGAATTTGATTCTGATAATGTTCCAGCTCCAAAAAAAAAAAAAAAAAAAAAAAAATAATGGATGCCTTCCCCTGTCAGCAAGTCAGTCGTGCACGCATGCAGCCCATGGGCATTATGAAATGCTGGCACGGCCGTGGGGTCAGTGTGTGCCTGCACCGCAAGAATTCTTGTTTGTTTCTGGCCCTGAGTGCACTTGCACGTCACAAGTTACAGTTGAATTCAACAGGAGGCATTTCTTTGCGCGAAAAAAAAAAATGAAACCTGGATGGAGGCTGAAGGTGAATCGCGCGCTCGCACCAAAGGAAGCATGATGTCAACAGAATTTCTATGCCCACAAGTGACAGGTGAACCAAGGAGGCTGAATTTGTTCGTCTGTGTCTGCAAGGCAAGAAAATGAATTCATACAAATCTGAAAATTGTTACGGACCGAGTGCTTCTTTTTCAATGCTGCAGCCGTGGCTCAAGATACGATCTTGAAAAATCAGAACCGTATCAGATTGTGAACGTCAACATTTGAGAAACAGCCAAGGACATGGGAAAAGATTTGGATTTATGCGTGGCCGAGTGCAGTGTGACTTTTTGAAGACACAAACATGCTTTGAGTTCCGTTTCTCAAACACTGCCAAATCTTGACTGACACTGTTTTTCTTTGGAAAGTTTGCTGTTGAGCAAGTTCGACTGATAGCGTGTCGAATGCTCAGTGGCTTCTGTTTGTGTGAACATGTTGCTTGTCACATAGTTGTTGCTCCAAGGTATTGTGGGTGTGGTTAAAAAAATAATTACGTGTCAGCCTTTCGCCTTTTCCGTGCACCGTCTTGCTCGTGTGAGGTATGTTCAAAAAAGGCAGCTCCATGCGATCTGGATGAAGCAGGAAATTTACTCATGCGTATTCATGTCACGAGTATTCACCATGAGTACGCAAGAGTTGCACAAATGAGTATCGCACACAAAAATGGCTCCCAAATCAGACGCGCGTGCACCCTAAGAAGTGTTGTTGCTTCCCGTGAGAAGCGAGCTTGCAGCATGTTGTGTCTGTGAATGCAAATGTGCACAGACTTTGTCACAGAACTACTGCAGGCCGATGGATGAGGCGAGTTTGGCTTATTAGTGATGCGCTTTGGTTGTTTTGCCACACAACGGTCCCTGAAGTTGATTACCTTTTCTCTGCAGGGGAGATTTGACGTTGATACATCTCATTATGTCAGAGTAATTTAATCACAGCGGTGATGAATATCAATAGACATGCACGAGATCTTCAGGGACACTTCGCTCGCGCTTCGCATCAGGTGAACGTTGCTTCGGTGTCCTGATCGAAGGAGCGCAACAGCAGCTGAAGCTCCGGTGCTTTGCGAGACCTTGTGGGGATGTCAGCAAAAAGAGTTTCTTGTGTGTGTGAAGAAGGCGTTGCAAGTTCACTTGTCTTGGAGAAGATCTTCCTCCAGTCTGCAGCAGTCTGAGACCTTGGGGATATTTGTCGTCCCTTCAGATGTTCAGGGAAAGGAAGCACCTTCAAGAGCCCAGGAAACAGATGCACTTTCTGCGATCAAAGGCACATCAAACGGCCGGCAGTGCAAATTTTTGTTGACTGAGGCAGGCTGGCTGAACAGCTTCTTGTCCTTTCTCTTGAAGGTCATCAGGACTTGGCCATTCCATGTGAGCCTGAAAACTCCCCACACGGGACAGCTGCGTGTTGCACGAGTACACGAGTACATGCCAGGCACATGCAATTGAGTTTTCCTTCCTTGTCCTCAGCTTCACTGATGACTGTCAGGATTTGAGGTTCTGTCCGTGGCAAGCATTATTGCCCTGTTCTTGCTGGTCCGGGAGCTTATGGTGTCCTTCCTAAATCAGTGCGGCGCGAATCCTCGTAATGAAATTCTTCTGCTCCAGTTCTTCGTGGTCTGAATCAATATTGCGGGTTTTGAGGTGGCGGCCCGTCAAGCACATAGACAGCGATATTCATTCTCCATTTAGTGCACCTGGAACAAGGGTCCTGAAACGTGGAGCCTTGACACGGATTTGAATTGCTGGTATGCTGCAAAAGGCCCAAGGAGAAACTGAAGTGTTGGCTGCAGTGACATGGTGATCACTCCCTACACAAAGCCTCAGCGAGTAGACCAGGCGGGTGAGATACGTAGAAAGCCACGGGAAGGAAGGAAAAATTGATGTAACAGCAGTTAACATTTCACCCCAGAAGCTTCCTTGGGTACGCAGCGACTGTTTGAGTGAGGAAAACTGGAGGGGAAATGTCTCAAGGCCATGCAGAATGGGCCATAAATCTGTTCTTTATGTGGTGAAGAGGACAAAAGAGTAATTAACAGAAGATCGTCGGGCGCGGATTTCAGCTTCACTCGCAGTGGTGCCGGATCTGAACGGACGGACAGACACAGTTGTGCAGCGCTTGTGTTGAATTTTGAATGTGTTTTGATTTCAGCAAGGAGCATGATTCGCCGTACAAAGCGAGAGGAGAAAGAGGGACGCACAGGAGGAGCATCTCTGACGATGAGAAAATTGCGTTGGGAATTAAAAGCGCAGACGAATTAAGAAGAGTAAATTGGGAGCGATGGAGGCAATTCGTTTCTTGTTTGCTGTTAATGTGGTGATAAAAACTTGCCATTGTTGGTGTTGCAGGCCTCGGAGGAAGCAGTAGCCCTTTTGAAACGCTTCTATACCCTTCAAGAGGAAAGGGTGCGAACATATACCCTTTTTGATGAGTAAGTCTCTGTCGAAATTTTAAAAAGAAAACTTTGGCTGTAAGCACTGACGAAAGTTGCAAATGTTCTTTTTCCAAGAGAAATTTGTGTAGTAAAAGTTTTACTCTTTGAACGCTTCAGAGACCTTTCTTGTGTCTTATTTGTTTTTGCACATCCACGTTTCTATCTCCCTTTCCTCTGCAGTTCATTATCTCAATTACAAGGAAGTGAATTTTTGTGACGTTTGATTCAAAACCAGCAGAGCTTTGGTTTCTAACTTATTCTTCGATTCTTTGTTCCTAGACATATCTCTTTGTAGGCCTTTGCTTCCCCCTGAAAGAACACTTCTGCATAATTCTAGAGCAGTTCTGTCAAGAGTCGTTTTCTCTTCACCATGTTGACTCTGCTGTATGTTGGTGTGCGCAATGCTCCCGAAGCTGTCCGCAATGTCATGACCGGTTCAACTTCCGAACCTTTTTGCACCCTCTGTGGAATTTTGCCTTCCCAGTTCACTTTCCACTCCCAAAGCACATGTTGAGCTGTGAAAGTAACAGACACACAGTGAGGAGCTGTGTTTCAAGAACCGTGCGTCTTCCTCCTCGAGTTGCTTCGTTCTGCAATCAAAGTTCCGAAGTCTGTTGTGGAGCAGCGAGAAGTGGTATCATTGTGCACGCCTCTGTATTGAAACTTCAGCCTTTACGAACAAGTTTGTGCATCGCCTTCCACACTTCGTGCTGTATTGGATATGTTGACTGTCTTTCTCTTCGCTGCAGATCCTGAGCCTGTCTGCTTCCTGCATGAAACAAAAACTGTTCAAATTAAACAGAATTAATTCGTTGGTTTTCACTTCAATTAATTTACAATCAGTTTCCTTGTGCTGTTCTACTTCTGGCGCCAGATCTAAGTTGTAAGCTGAGGCATTGGGGTGATCTTCATCTGATCAGGTTGGGGTCGGGTGGGAACAAGAAGTTTGGTCAAAGCACCTCGGCTTCTCCATGCATTGGCTGCGTGCGCGTCTTGGCAAACCCAATGTAAGACGTGCATGTGGCCAGTGATAGCACCTAATCATCGACCAAGATATTAACTTTCATGTTGTTTGGTCTGTTATTGTCTGTTGTTTTTTCAGGTGCTGTGAAAAAGTATAGTCTCTTTCTCTGTGTACATACGCACCTGTGCTTTTGGGTAGTTGGCAAGCGAGTAGAACTTAGTTCTTGATAGGAAACTTCCTGCACAAGCGTGTGCTCGTCATCGTGTTGTGGCGTCCACCCCAGACTGAAGAGTTCGCTTCATCTCGTGGGGAAGTCCGTGCTCTCGGCACGGTGTGGCTCTCAACCGCACAAGGCTACGTGCAGCCCTTCTGGGTGAAAATGAGAGGGTCGTGCTGATTCAGCGTGAGGCTGTTGGCTCGTCACTGTGGCGAGAGAAATCGGGACAAGACTTTGTGCAAACTGTTTTTCGAAGATGGGCAGAAGTGAGCTCAAGTTTTGGGATTTCGTTGGAGAGTGAACCATCTGGTAAAACCTCGCAAATTAAGTTCGTGTGGCGTTTCTCTGATACCTTGTGGTCTGGTTTGTTCCTGTTCAGGACTCCTGTTTTCACTGCAATTGTTTTTGTCTTCAGTCTTCAAACTCAGTTTCATTCGCTGTGGTACACTTGAAATCAGCGTGGGTGTGGGATCACTAGAGCAAAAATCACTTGCATTGAATGCTGCTGGTGCAACAAGGTCAGCGGATCGTTGTGTTTCAGGGGGCATCAGGCGTATCTGCGGAGCGCGCCCAGCTACAACTTTCCGATGTACCGACAACTGGTGCACGAAATCACACAGACGTTCAAGAAGATCTCCGACGAAATCATAGACATCGAGAACAAACTGCGAAGCCAGCACAACCTTCCCGAAGTGGCCAAATTCGTTGCCAAAGTTCAGGAGGAAGAGAAATTAAAACTTGAAACGGTAAGATATCGTCTTTCTTGTGAATCGAACGTTGCTTCAGATTTCCAGGTGAAGAAACCCCCTCCCCCCTCACTCCCCCTTTTTCAGGTGATTTGAAGGGAACGCTTGTTTGGCTTGCACTTTACGAAAAGAGCGACCCGAACAAGCGAAAATCACCTCAAGGCGTCGAATATAGATTTCTGGCATGTGCTCGAGTGGTCTCGTGGTCTAACTCATTGCAACAAAGAATTGTCAACTTTTTCTATGTTGGGAGTGTGACAGGTGTTGTTGGTGGACTTGATCGGTTTGGAAGTTCTCGTTTGTATTTGGTGTTGGAGAGTCAATTTCACGTGTGTGCAAAAAAGCAACCCGAATAAGCGACAGGAATTCCTCAAATCACTTTGCTCAGGTGTCCTACGGAGCGAGCCTGTGTTGCATACACCGACAATACCTTCTGATGTCCAACCCTATCCACAGACCTGTCTTGGATGGGGTCCACCAATTTGGGGTCCTACCTTCTCCTCCCCCCAGTAGGTGAGTCGGTCCCACCCCCACCCCAATGAAGGTCTTGAAGCAAGGGCCAACCCAAATTTGGTACAGAGAAGGTCCTACCGAAGCACCTACTCCCAGGATGTAATGCCTGTGTTCAAAGCACCTGATTTTACGCCCGTGGCATTCCGTCGAGTGCTGCTGCAGTCAGAAAATGAACCATTGGTTTTTCTGCCCCCCCCCCCCGCAGTTAAGGAATGAAACTTAGATGGTTTGCCGTTTCGAAAATGATGAAACTTGGATTTGCTGCAGGGAGAAAACAAACTGCTGGTTTATCCCTCCCCTCCCACCCAATGCACGGTTCGTTCAAAAATTCAGTTGTCAACTGAACTGTTTGAAACAAACAGGTACAATCAATATCACTTATGCCAACCTTCAATCACAGAAAGAACACCCTCCCCACCCGCCGGAATAAAAATTCGCAATATTGTGCTTTTTTCGGGAAAAAACAACCAAAAACTGCAAAAGACGTTTCAGTGTGGAGGATGAATGACTCCCCCTCCCTTTTGTGGGGACAACAGTCAAGGACCTGGAGTATGAGCAAGCAAGCACGGCCCAAGGAGTGTACGACCAGCAAGGAGCACAGAGGGACCGTGTTCTTACGTTCAGTGTTCGGGATCAGGTCTGTCTGAGATTGAGATCACACATTTTTGAGCAGGTTTGGCATTGGTTCCACGACGTCTCTTTAGAACTGGGACACGTCGTGGCCTGAACAAATTGTGATCGATTCATCCTCGTCATGAACCCAACAGTTCTCATTTCCAAGCAGTAAATTCCATTTTCTCCAAGATAGATTGATTTCCTGACCGCCTGACAGTGTCCTTTGTCTTGAAAAGCCGCAAAAGTGCCTTCCCTCGTGGACCACGTTGAAGCCGGCAACATTACTTTTGCGTGTGGACAGGGTATCTTGAAGTCCACACGGCAGATTCGGAAACCGCACCTCGCCTGTTGAAGCAGGACAAAGAAATTTGTCCCTCCCCCCCCGAATTTGTTGTGTCGTTGACACGACCTCTTGGCAGCAAAAACAATGCATTTGGTACAGAGCGGGAGCTTGGTCCTGTTCTGAGACCTGTCTTGCAAAGTACAGACCACACCCTTGCGTTGCCTTCGTGCAGTCAGTCGCCTTTCCTTTGCCGCAGGACGCAATCTTTGAACGTGTGCAGGTCGTCGGCAAAGCTGGGTCTTGAAGAAGCCGTCTCCAGAGCCGCAGCTTCAGAAGGGAGGGTCACGAGGTTTACGTAGCAATTTCGCCTTTGAGGCAAAGAGAGAGACGGTGCATGACTTATAATATAGCTCATGAAATCTGGCATTTTGGTCGGAAATTGTGTTTCTACATCCCTCTCAACAAAGGAGAATGAGAGCTGAAGTGCGTGTTGCGGAAGTCCTGGATGGCGAGTTTCTTTCTCGAGATATCGATTCCCGTACATGCAACAGAATGACAAATGCGCTTGTGTCGTGAAATGCCAGCCAGGCTTTGCGAGGACCTAATTGCATAGATGTCTGTCTTGCCCGGGGATTGGGGAGGACAATCTGGTCGGACCGTCAGTGGTGCCGTTTGCACAAACTGGTTCATGAAACTTGGTGGTCCCGCACACACTCGTATGTGCAGTGCAGCACAGCGAACACACAAAATTGCACGTTGAGCTGTGCTCCTCACTTGCTCCTTGGTATTCGCTGGCATGTGCGGCAGATGTTTGGTAACGACCGTATTTCAGAAACCATATTTCTCGCGGAGATCAAGTTTACATTCTCTGAGTTCAGTGTTGATGTTACAAACAGCTTTTGTGTTGGGCCCTCGTACTTTCTACACATCAGATTGCTATCTTCTATAACTGTTTCTTTGGCATCAGTAGTCTCCGATGGAAAGTGTATTTGGCAAGCTCGCAAGAGCACTGAGTCGCTTTCTTGACAGGAAGCGATAGCAGGAGACTCTTCAATGTAAATTCGTCCGAACAATCTGGTGTGCGGAATGGATTTTGTGAGAAAGGTGCAGAAGGGCGGGGGCACGAAAAGAATACAGCAGATGCAACTGCATGCAGCTGTCTGAAGCGACAGTGAGGAAATCTGCCACTGTTGCACGCACATCGCATTTGAGCGGCGTCATCGCCAGTCAGCTCGTCCGTGCAACAGAAACAGAGAAAATCGGAAGGGATCCTGTCCATAGATCTACCCATCAAAGAGTGACAAGAAAAAGGTCTCTTCTGGTCTCCAGCTGTCGTATTTCTGTTTTGTGCGCAGCGATGGACTTTTCTCTCATTCTTTGCTGAACCACACAACAGATTTGAAGGCGACTGGAACAGATGCAAACGGTGTGTTGTATGTGGTGGCATATCATTGTGAATGTCAACGGTTTACATACTATCTGTGTTTGCAGACAGCCAAACTGCAGATAGCGAAGCAGAATGTGATAGACTTGCCAGAGGAGATCAGTTACCAGGAGGAGGTTGTCGATCTCAAGCACAGGTAGGCTCTTCTAATAACACGCCTCCTCTCTCCACTCTCTCACCTAAGAAATGCGCGCAACAAATTATTGTTTGTTGATGGAGTACCACAAAGGATCCAGTCATGATAGAAGCTGTCAGCTTTGCAAAACTAAAGGTTACACGTGCTCACAGGCTTGAGCACGGGTTTCACAGCTCGTGTTTGTGTTCTTTGCACCTTCAATTGTTTTAAGCCGCGCAAATATTGGTTTGCCTCTGTTTCTGTGTCCATATCCTGAGACCAACTTGGACATTGTCCGAGTTACCGGGGGGGGGGGGGGGGGGGGGGGGGGGGGGGGGGGGGGGGGGGGGGGGGGGGGGGGGGGGGGGGGGGGGGGGGGGGGGGGGGGGGGGGGGGGGGGGGG